>ERZ651776.868-NODE-868-length-39383-cov-5.073958_pt1 | contig 39383 bp, 31 predicted proteins | sample MGYA00514761_ERZ651776 | MGnify/ENA metagenome assembly ERZ651776
TACCCAATAATTTATAATGATGATTTACATATACCCGTGTACCATCAAGAATATTTTCTGCATCTTCAAAATTTACGAGAAGTCTCGATCGGTCGTTAAACTGATCGTCACCACTTGTAAACTGTTCAATGGCGATATCTTGCAAACCTCCATTTTCTTGATTTAATAAATCCTGAGCCACCCAATGTGCATTGATCTGATAGCGATCATCTTTTGTTCTATAACTTCCTGCAAGTCTAAAATTACCTGTACTCGTCAGCGCATGTTGATATTTCCCCAAACTACGCAATCCTTTATAGGCAATAGAAAAATTAAGCCTCGGAGACGTGTTCATTGTAAAAAAAGCATCTAACTGTTGTCCTTGCTCAAAAGCACTTCTAAAGTACAATTCGGTGACAGGCGTTGGTAAGTAGTAATAATTAATGTCTTCTACTTCCAAATAGTTAAAATGTCTTGATTGTGCCACACTGTTAGGAAGCGTAGACCGCTTATCAAAATCATATACTAGCGTATTATGTGTTTGCCCCGTATTTGCAAACGGCAATAACCCATACCGATCTCTACGTAAATAATTAAACTTGTAATCTTTTGCAATAGTAAGTGAGGTATCTACTGTAATCGTATCGTTCTGAATAGATATGACCTTATAATCTTCTATAGGCGGCCTTACAAAATCTGCAACCTTATTATTACTTACATTCCCTTGTGCACCTCCAGTTCTAGTACCTACATCTTGTCTTCCAAGTGTAGGGAATTGAGCGTAAACAGACGACGTAATGAGTATAAAAAATAAAACGACAAATGTCTTCATATATAATTTTGAAGAGCCAAAGTTAATTTTTTTACCCGTAATCACGTATTTTACAACTCTAAAACGATGTTAAAGCTTAAATTTCATCCAGATCTCATAGAGTGTGGCACAGACGAAGCTGGTCGCGGATGCCTTGCTGGCCCTGTTACTGCCGCTGTTGTAATACTTCCCGATAATTTTAAAAATGAAGTGCTTACAGACTCCAAACAGCTCTCAGAACGCAAACGAGAAGCCTTAAAACCGATCATTGAGCAAGAAGCTATTGCTTTTGCAGTGACGCATGTAATGATGGAAGAAATCGATCAAATTAATATTTTGAATGCTTCCATTTTAGGAATGCATCGTAGTATTGATGCCATGATACATACGCTTTCGCGAAAGCGTATACCACAACACATCCTTGTAGACGGCAATAGATTTAAACCCTATCCTGACATTTCGCATACCTGCGTGATCAAAGGAGACGGAAAATACTTGCCTATTGCTGCCGCTTCTATTCTTGCAAAAACGGAAAGAGATCACTTTATGGAACGTATTCACGAAGAATACCCAATGTATAACTGGAAAAAAAATAAAGGATATCCCACCAAAGAACATCGGGAAGCTATCAGAAAATATGGCGTTACAAAATACCATCGTAGAAGTTTTAGATTACTCCCTGAACAATATACATTCGATTTTGAATAGATTTCTTGTTAAAAACCTAGTAGATAACTCCTGTAAGTAATCTGTGATTTCTTTTATACAAGTCCTTACATTTGAAGAAAGGGATTCAACCGTATGAAACGATTATTTTTAATGGCTATGATCTTGTGTTTTGTTGCTTGCGAACAGGAACAAAGCACCGAGACGTCAACACTCATAAAGTACATCCCTCGTAAAGCTAGTGTGATTGTAAAAACAACAAACCTGAAAGGCTTGCAATCTGCGGTTAAAAACAATACTCTTATTCAGGCGTTTGCCAAAACTCGCTATCAAGATTTTTTAACGAGTACCACGCCTCTTTTAAAAGACCTACATTCAAAAAACGAAACGCTCATCTGTTACACTCAAATAGGCAACAACACCTACGATGTAAGTGTACTCACAAAAACAACACCTACACTTTTTACGCCAGACAGCACCAAAATTACACAAACAAAAATAGGAAGTGTTACACCAACAATCACAAAAATACAATCATCTGACGCTACTTTTTACACGCTAGAAATAGATGGAATCTTTATAACCAGCACCTCTCAATTACTTTTAGAAAACACGCTTAGAGAACAAGAAGATAATGGCATTGCTGATGATGAAAATTTTGTAACAGCATATAATGCAACAAGTGACGCTACCGCTAGTATTTTAGTAAAAGGAAGTGAAATAGATGACCTATGGTCTACATTATATCCAAATTCAAAAAAACATTCTTTACGTAAAGCATTTTCATGGTCGCTAGGCGATTTAGACATTTCTCAAAACGATATTAAAATAAGTGGTGTAACGCTTACAAAAGATGCCACAGAGCAACACTTATTATTATTCAAAGACACCAATCCAGTCAGCAATACCATTGATCAAATTACACCTATCATAGCGCAAAGCGTTACTTCTATCTCTTATAATAATTGGAATACCTATAAAAATAACTTAGCCGATCTCCATAAAATAGATCCTTTAAAATTTGAACTAAAAGCAGAAGAGGTATTAAGCTCTTTTGATGAAATAGGAAGTATCCAATTAGATGCGGGAACTGTAATCGCAGCGCATAGTATAGATGCTACAATTACAGAAGAAGCAATGGCATCTCAAAAGGAAGAAGAAACCATCTATAGACAGGTTCCTATATATCGCTTTAAAGAGACCACAGCTTTTAGTAAAACATACGAATTACTCTTAGAAGTTCCTGCTATACAACTATACTGTGTGTTGGATAATTTTTATGTTTTTGCAGAGAAGCAAGAGCTTCTGGAAACCATCATTGCAAACTATCAGAATAATGCAACGTTGATTAATACCACGGTATACGAAAATACAAAATCACAACTAAGTAGCGCCTCTAGCCTACTCAGCATAACCAATACAGAAAAAATTGCGTATGAAGATCTCGTTTCTGAAGAAGAGGCAAAAGCATTCAAAAAAGTAACGATTCCTACCTATCCCTTTGCTGCATTACAACTTATTCAAGATTCAAATTTTATGCATCTTAATGTTGTAATTAATAAAAATGAAAATACTCAGAAAGATGGCGCTATCACACAAATAGCGAGCACAAAACTTGAGACCTCTATTTCGCGTGCTCCGCAACTTGTAAAAAATCATCGTACCAAAGGTGTTGACGTACTTCTCCAAGATGAGTCAAATATCCTACATCTTATCAGTAATACGGGAAAATTATTATGGCAAAAAGAGCTAGACGGCCCTATCCTAGGAGACGTACAACAAGTAGATTTATATCGTAATGGCAGACTACAACTTGCCTTTGTCACTTCAAAAACGTGGTATGTTTTAGATCGTAATGGGAATGAGGTAAAACCTTTTTCTGTTAGTTTTAATGAGACCATCACGCAACCTTTAGCTATTTTTGATTACGAAAACAACCGTAAGTATCGTTTTATCATCACACAAGGAAAGCAAGTGCAAATGTTTGATAAGGAAGCTAAAATTGTGAAAGGTTTTGACTTTTCAAGTACAGAAAATAGGATTATCTATCCGCCAAAGCACCTACAAATAAACAATAAAGATTATATCGTTATTGCCGAAAATGGTGGAAAGCTTCATATCTTAAGTCGTACAGGAAAATCACGTATTGACGTAAAAGAAACCATACAATTTGGAGATACTCCGATATTTAAAGAAAAAAATACCTTTGCTACTTACGATATTAATGGGGGTAAAATAACGATTACCACCAGTGGTAAGCTTACGCGAAAACAAAGCGACAATGCTACAAACACGATTGTAAATACACTTGGAAATACAACGGCTTCACTATTAGAAAACAAGCTCATCATAAACGACAAAGTCATCGACTTAGAATACGGTTCGTATACAACCCCAGAAATATTTAAGGTAGGCAAACAAGTCTTAATCACGCTTACCAATACAGAAACAAGTCAGGTGCTGTGCTTTAATGAAAAAGGAATTCCCCTAGACAACTTCCCCGTATATGGTATTGGTCCAGCGTATTTCGACTATTTAGAACGCGATAAGAATCTAGGATTTGTCACACAAGGAGATGCAAATAGTATTTTGATATATCAAGTGAATTAGAGATTTAAAAAATTAGACGTTACATACATTCTTTGTATTTTTAAAAAGAACTAATACTAAATTTAAAAATCATGAGTATGAAAATCACACAAATTAAAGGTGTTATCAAATTATCAACCAACCATTTAAAATCCATCCAAGGTGGGGAAGAAGATTATAATTTTTGCTCTGATGATCGTGTAGGCGCAAGAGCAGATTGTCATAGATTTGATGAAGGGTGATCGTTGTAAATGTGTTAACACATCTGACTCTTACCTCTTAGGCTAAGACAGTTAAACAATAAACATCTAGCATAAAATTGCATCATATTCCATACGATTCAATTATAAAAAGGCTATCTAAAAAATTTTAGATAGCCTTTTTATACTTACGAATTCTTCGCTTCAAATAGACATATTTTAGAACTTTGCAACACTAAAGGATATGTAACACATATCGGTTACATACGTGATACTAGTAGGCTCTTGGTATTTATATAATTGCGTACATTTATAACACTCACTAATCCTCTCTCGTTATGCGAATAATAATCTCATTGTTTATTATCATAATTTGTTCCAAGTCAGTACAAAGTCAAACTCAAAAAAAAATTGACTCATTAAATACTATTATTTCTACTACAGATAATACTAATACAAAACTAGAAGCATACGTCAAGATTTTAAGTATAGAATCTTCAACAAACCTAGATAATATGCTTCTAAATATTAAAAAAATTAAAGACTTGCATGAAAAAGAATCTTGCAATACATGTCTAGGTATTGCGATGTATTGGGAGGGACGTTATCATTATTACAACGGTAATTTTGCAGAGGCGATTCCCTTTTTTGAATCAGCTGTAAAAACTGCTTTTGAGGCAGGCGATGATTATACTAGTAACAAATCCCTTACGTTACTTTCTGGAATATATTTTAGCATAAATAATTATCCAAATGCTGAGAAATACGCAAATCAACTAATCGCTAAAGGAGAAGCGCAAGATGAAATATCTGATGCACTCATTGACGGTTATTTTATGAAAGGCCTTATCAATGATGACCAAAGTTATTACAGTCTAGCAATTACCAATTATAACAAAGCAGATTCATTAAACTCCATAAAAAAAGGGCCGAACTTTCATACATATCAAGCAAAATTATACAATAACCTTTCTATTGTTTTTATACAAATTAAAGATTTTGAAAAAGCTGAAAAGTATCTCAAAAAAACAGAAATCAATTACAAAAAAGGCAATAACATAGAGGGGTTAAACTCGGTAAAACAGAATTTTGGGTATCTAAAAATTGAACAAGGAAAGTATCAAGAAGCAATTGATCTTTTATCTGAAACAAACATCTTTTACAAAGAGCTTAAAATGAAGCACAGAGAAGGGGAGTCAAACTATTTGTTAGGAAGAGCGTATTATGGATTAGATCAGTATGGGGAAGCAATACAACATTTAGATGAATCCTTAGTCGCTTTTAAGAATGCAGGAGATACACTAAATTCAGGATTAAGCCATAAGTACATAGGAGATAGTTATTTAAAAATAAATAATACAGAAAAGTCAAATTACCATTTTAAACAAGCCTTAGAAATTTTTAATTCTTTAAATGCTCATAGAAATCAATTAAATACTTTGAAATCCTACTCAAATCTATTTGAAAAAACAAAAGACTACAAAAAAGCACTAGAATTGTTTAAAGAAGTAGATAGTATTAATTCTATTTTTCAAATAAAACAAAATGAAAAAAGTGTTTTTGAATTGGAAACCAAATACCAAACTAAGAAAAAGGAGCAAGAAATTGCGTTACTTCAAGCTAAAAATGAAACAGTAGAAATCCAGAAGAAAAATCAGCGAAATCTTTTATTAGGAGGTCTTGGACTTACATCAATCGCAGGAATCTTCCTGTTTTTTGGTTTTAGAAATCGTAAAAAAATCAATAATAAGCTACGTGAGTTAGATATGATGAAATCTAGCTTTTTTGAGAATATCTCCCATGAGTTCAGAACGCCACTATCACTCATCGCTGGTCCTGTAGAACAACAATTACAAAAACCAGACATAGACCCTTCTGAACAAAAAAATCTCACCATCGCAAAACGAAATACCAAACGCTTACTCACACTCGTCGATCAATTGTTAGATCTTTCAAAACTAGAAGCTGGTCATTTTGAGCTTAAAGTACAGCAAGGAGATTTAGGACTTTTCTTAAAATCACTCACAAGTTCTTTTGACTATCTAGCACATGAAAATAATCAAACCTATGCTGTAAAAATCAATATACCTGAGAGCATCTATTATTTTGATGCCGATGCATTAGAAAAAATAATCACTAATCTCATTAGCAATGCATTAAAATACAGCCCCGACGGAGAATCTATAAAAATAACAGGAGATATACAGCATCAAAAATTACACCTTACTATTAAAAATTCAGGCGCGCCACTATCGCAAGAAGCGTTGCAAACTATCTTTAACCGTTTTGCACGTATCGACGAGCAAACAGCTGGAACAGGCATAGGACTCGCGCTTTCAAAAGAATTAGTTACATTACACAAGGGAACGATCCATGCCTACAGTGAAGCGCCGTGGACTTCTTTTGTCATCACCTTGCCAGTAACTGAAAGTGCATTTTCTGATGCTGAAAAAATAAAAGGGATGATCGTTGAGACCGCTTTCGCGAAAGCGAAAAAAACCTCTTCACAAACAGAAATCACAGCCGAAGAACCCGATATCTTCTCAAAAGATACCAATCCTATACTGCTTATTGTAGATGACAACGCCGATCTAAGAACCTATGTGAGTTCGCTATTTGAAGACACCTACACCATATACACCGCACAAGATGGGAGCGAGGGATTTGAAATCGCATCTTCTATGGTTCCTGATTTGATCATTACAGATCTGATGATGCCAAAAGATGATGGGATTACGCTTACGCGAAATTGTAAGACTGCCGAAACCACATCACATATTCCTATGATAATGCTTACGGCAAAAGCTGGAGATGAAAACCAACTTATTGGTTTAGAAAATGGAGCCGATGCATATATTACAAAACCTTTTAATACTGAGATTCTTAAAACAACCGTATATAACTTATTAGAAACTCGTAAAAAACTACAGGAACGCTTTAGTCAGGAAGTGGTGTTGATTCCTAAAGATATGGCTGTAAATAGTGCAGATGAGCGTTTTCTAGAGAATCTTAAAGAAATTGTTGAGACGCAAATCATAGAATCTGATTTTACTACAGAATCCTTTTCAAAAGCGCTTGGGATGAGCCGTATGCAATTGCATAGAAAACTAAAAGCACTCACAGGACTTTCGGCAACCGAATTTATACGAAGTCAGCGTCTTAAACTTGCTGCACAACTCCTTAAAAAATCTGACATTAATGTATCACAAGTAGGATATGCTGTTGGATTTAATAACCATTCCTATTTTACAAAATGCTTCAAAGAGCAGTACGGAGTCTCCCCTTCTGATTACGCAAAAAAATCATAAACAACCCTTTCTCTTAGGGGCTAAAACCCCATTATTACTAGCCTGTTACATACGTGACAGGCTTTGTTACATCTGTGCTAATCCTCAGCACTCTTCTCAGATAGCTTTGTATCAAAGTTAGTCGTCCACTCCTTTAGAGTACTATGAACAAAAAGCCTAAAAAACTAAAAGCCACACTTCCCCCAATGCCTGACCATGAGATTTACCTTAATGTAAATGCGCTTCAGGAGGGAGCATACGAATTAAAAATTATCCATAAAAACAAAGTGATCAAGAAAACAACTTTTAAAAAATAACCTATGAAATCGTATAACACATTACTCATATTAGTCCTATCTATCCTATTATTTTCCTGTAAAAATGATGATGACGCTACTATTCCAGAAATAGATACTTCAGCCCTAATAGATGCAAAAGCTTCTATTGCCTCGTTTAGCAAACTAGCTACTATAGATTTACAAACGGGCACGACCATTACGACACAAAACGATCAACTTATCGCAAGCATGGTCTATGAAGATTCTTTTATAGGTCTTTTTCCTGACCGTCTGGTACGAAGTAGTGAAACTGATTTTACAGGGGATCTCATCTGGGAATATTCCTTTGAAATTTTAGAGGGATTTGAGCGCACATTTAACTCTGAAACAGTAAAAATTCAAGGGACTACATTGTACTTAACGTACAGCAAACCTGATGAGTTAATACCCATACCTCTCAATTATATAGAAGCCATAGACCTGACAAATGGTACAGTCGCATGGAGTGTTCCTCAAAAGTCACGTGAGTATAAACGTCTCAACATACTTAATAACACCATCATTACAGCAGAAGGTCCTTCTAACAATACATCTATTGTTAGTAGAAATATTTCTGATGGATCTATTTTAAATATCTGGAATTTAGGAGAGCGTGTATCACATCTTATATCAGGCACTAATGAAATGATCGTCATGTCATGGAGCAATGCTGTCTATAGTATTCAAGAAGATCTTACGCTTAACTGGACTTTTTCTACTACTGGAAGTAATGTACAGAAAGGAATCATTGTAAGCGATCAGTTTGTTTTTCATTCAAGAGATGAGAATATCTATGCTGTCAATCTACAAACGGGTGATCTCAATTGGTCACAAGCATTTCCTGATCTCTTTATCCGTCAGTTTTTTAACAACGGCACTAGCATTTGGTCCGTGACTGAAGATTTTAACGCAAATAGGTTTGTGATTAACGAGCTAGACGCATCAACAGGAACGATTTTATCTAATTTCAATACCCCACTCCCTATAGCAGCTGATGATATAGATGAAATTGAAGTACTCGCTTTTAGTGACTATCTACTCATTCTTATGGGGCGTTCTGGAGAAAGTACGATTACAGAATTTTATAACTATAAAACACAAAATAAGATTTGGCAAAGCGACCTTGATCTTTCTGACATTTTTACCCTAAGAGCTAATGTTCACTTAGGAACTAGCAGATACGCACCCACTTCTTTTTAACAATCATTTTGAAACCACACTATTATGAAAAAGCACATTTTAATAAAACAATACATTTTACTATTTCTACTTGGTATATGTATTCTGAGTTGTTCTAGTGACGACGAAACTCCAGTTGTAAATGAGATGCCAGAAGAAGAGATGATGGATCCTGAAGAACCTGATCCTACAAATCTTGATCTCACCTTTACACTTCATACCCAACAAGATCAAATAGGCGATTTTGCTTTTCACCAGATGGCTGTCTTTAATGAAAGCGTACACTCATATTACGGTGCTGGATTGGGAGCAACCACTGAGATGCCTTATAATCTAGGCGTGTGGCATAGTGATAATGGTATTGCTTGGGCTTCTGACATCTCTTTTGGGAGTGAGCGTAGAGGACATTCTGTTACCGAGTTTAATGGGGATTTATTTCTTATAGGAGGCGCAGATAATGATGATAACGAGCTCGAAGAAGTATGGGTAAGTAACGATGGATTTAATTGGACACTCGGAGCCGAAATACTCCCTTTTGGCTCTGTCTCTTTTCATAATACGGTAGCTTATGATGGGCAACTTTATCTCATTACAGATGATTATGAAGATGGTGATGGCACGCAAATGATGGCTGTATACAGATCTAACAACGGGTTCAACTGGAGCCTTATCGCTACCGATGTATTTCCAGTACGCACCGCAGCAGAAACGGTTGTCTTTAATAACAAAATCTATCTTATAGGTGGCAGTAATGACACAAACTTCTTTAATGATATTTGGACGACAGAAGATGGAATTACTTGGACGCAAATAACCCCAACAGGAACACACTTTGACCCTATTGTCTTTCACACCCTGAACACATATAACAACGCTTTATGGCTTATAGGCGGTTGGAGTAGCACCAATCAATACAATAATCACATCTGGTATTCACAAGATGGCATCAACTGGATCAACTACGACGGAGAAATTCCTTTTGACGGATTATATGCACATGATATACTCGTCTATGAAAATGAACTTTGGCTTTTTGGAGGTATTCAAAGTGACGGACTCTCAGGAGCAATTGGCTCTATAAAAATAAATAACTAACACATGAACTTCTATATTATGAAAACAAAATTGTATGTAACTATTATCGTAATGATGAGTGTATTCGCTTTCGCGAAAGCGCAAACCACCACAACAAAAGAAAAGCCTAAAACTAAAAATAACCTTCCAGCAGATGGAAACGCACTAGATCAACAAGCACAAGTATTGGGTAACATCTTTGGAGATTTAGGAGGAATGAAAGAAATGCAAGGAATAGAAGGCTATATGGATCTTTTAAATAAAAGTGATGTGAGTCCAGAGCTCAAGAAAAAATTGACTGAGCAGTATAAAGTTATTGCGCTAAGTGATGACCCAAAAAAGAAAAAAGAAATGGAGCTTAAACTATCTAAAATGTTGCAAAAAGCATTAAAAGAAAGTCAGGAAAAAGACACATTAAAAACAAAAGGATAACAGCTATGAAAACACTACAAATTATTCTAGTATTCTGCCTTCTTTTATGTGGTACTGGAGCAAACGCACAACTCTTTAAAAAATTAGGGAAAGTAGCCGAAAAAGCTGCAGAACGCACTGTAGAAGATCGAGTGTCTCGAGAATCTTCTAAAAAAACAGATCAAGCACTTGATAGCGTTTTTTCAAAAAAGAAGAAAAAGAAAAACAAAAAGAAACGCAAAAACAAGAATAAAAATAAAGACGAAAAAGATACCACAAGCGCTGATGAAGCGTCTACAGTTCCAACCTATACCATAAAGCGAAGTGCTGACTTTACGCCTGGCAATATTACGGTCTTTGACGATCAATTTACCAAAGACAATCCAGGTGATTTCCCCGCACAATGGGATACCAATGGAAGTGGCGAGATTACTATGATTAACAACCAGAAATGGATGCGATTAGGTGGTAACTCTAAATACATCCCTATCCTTAAAGAAGCACTTCCAGAAAACTATACTGTAGAGTTTGATTTATTTACAGACGGGTTAGATGGCAAAACAAGTTCTGAAGCTTTTCTCACACTCCTCATTGAAGATAATACAGGATTTACACGCGCAAAAGATTGGTGTATGACAGAGATTTCTGTATGTCAATTTATAGGAAATCGAGGGGTTGTAGAAAAAGTAGCTAATGGTAAACGCCAGCTTCGTAATCAGATAGGAAAAGACTATAGAGATGCCATTAATGGGATGTCACATATTGCTATTGCTGTAAACAAAACCCGTATGCGGGTATGGTTAAATGATAATAAGCTGGTAGATGTTCCAAGGCTCGTTCCAGAAGGCGCTGATGTTTTCAAACTTGCTGTAAGAGGATTAAGAGATCCTGATGGCGTTGATGAGCTGTATATTTCTAACATCAAAATCACAAAAGCAGGAGAAGACAATCGTAGTAAATTACTAACAGAAGGTCGCTTAACCACCAATAATATTCTATTTGAATCGGCGAGTGCAACGCTTAAAGACAGCTCGTTTTCTATCATACGTGAGATTGCTACAGTACTAGAAGAAAATCCTGAGGTAAACATTAAGATTATAGGACATACCGATGCCGATGGTCCGGATGATGGGAATCGTACGCTTTCGCGAAAGCGTGCCGAAGCTGTAAAGAATATGATGACGACTGCTTATGGAATTGATAGCGCAAGAATCCTAACCGACGGAATGGGAGAAAGTCAACCTATCGCACCTAATACAACAACGGATGGAAAAGCCCTAAACCGAAGGGTTGAGTTTATAAAACTTTAATTAAAAACCTAATATCACACTCATGAAAACACTTATTATCATCCTCATTTTTTGCATAACAACACCACTACTCGCACAAAATAATTGCAGTAAATACTATGCATCAACACCAGGAAGGAAACTCATTCATAAAACGTATGACAAGAGAGACCGTCATAGTTTAACTACAGAATACAAGATAGAAAACATAACGCCATCAGGGATCAATGTCACTTTTAACCTTTGGGATAAACGCGACAAACATATCACGGGAGGTGAGTTAACGCTGGGATGTGAAAACAGAACAACCTATCTAGCTTCAGAATCTATTATGACAGATATCTTAAGTCAATATGAAGGTATTGAATATACGGTCACTACCACAGACAGACTTGCGATTCCTAACAATTTACAGATTGGACAGACATTGCCTGATGCAAGCACGTCCATCAGTGTGGACGCGCAGATCATGGCAATAAGCTTTGATATTAACCTTTCTGATAGAAAAGTAGTGAGAAGAGAACAAATAGAAACACCCGCAGGCACTTTTGACTGCTATGTGATTACCTATACCAATCAAATGGCTGGGGGTCTTGGCACAAGAAACTATCAAAGCACCGATTGGATTGCAGAAGGCATTGGGATGGTAAAGCAAGAAACCTTTAAGGAAAATGGTAGGCTTGTGAGTCGTTCTGAATTAACAGAAGTATCTGACATATAATATTAAAAATGAATAGCCAAAACCCAATACTAAGGCATCTCTCTAAGTTTTACAACCATAAGACTTCTCTCACTAGCCTAGTATTGGGTTTATAAAGTAAACGCTTTCGCGAAAGCGTAAAAAATACACTAAACTAAAACTATTTTAACCATGAAAACAATAAAAATCACAGTACTTTTTTTTGTGCTAAGCATCTCTCTACAAGCGCAAGAAGTATTTAATCAAACAGCACAAGGAAACTGGCTCGCAAACGGAACTGTACGAATCTTTAACACAACAACAAAAGCTAAACTAGACGGTACTACAAATAAGGTAGCATCTACTTTTGAAATTCAAGCAGGTCCAAAAGCAGGTTATTTTGTGATAGACAACCTTGCTGTAGGTTTAGAAACTTTTATCTCATCTACCTCTACAAAATTTGAAAGCCTTGACGACCGCGTAACTACTTCGGCAGTATTTGTAGCTCCTTTTGCTAGGTATTATATCTATGAAGGCATTTTTGGAGAAGCTACGATAGGGATAGGATCTACCAAGACTACTAATGATATCTTCGGAGAGCAAAAGAGCAATGTATTTGGATGGCGATTGGGTGCTGGTTATAATATTCCTTTGGGGCAACACATCTCTTTAGAACCCACACTTAATTATTCTTGGGAAAACCAAAAGCCTAAAGACGCTGGAGATTTTACCCCATCTGACGTTATTACTTCAGTATTTGTTGGGTTGGGAATTACTGCCTTTTTATAATCTAAAACAATTCTACACTTATGAAAAATATAGCAAACATAGGATTCCTACTCGTAGCAATCTTTATCGTATCATGCGATACAGACGTTCCTGAAACAGATACCATTGATCCAACCTTCTCCATAAAAATTACAGGAGATGGATTTGATAGAACCTTTACGCAAGAGGATAATTTTGATAATTTACAACTCAACCTTCGTGTAGGAGTCTCGTATGACTTTATACTGGCTGGCGTTGATGCTGGTGGAGTGAGACATATTCAGTTTCAATATTCACCTATTTCAACACCTATTAGCACACCTATTCCCTCTGCTTGGACAGAAAGCAATAATGGGTTTACGTCCGTCATTAGATTTAGCGGAGACCGGAATGATGCGATTACGGCACAAATTCTTACAGGATCTTTTACACCTACCCTCATAAGTGAAGATATACTGTTTGAGACTTTTTATATCCGGGTAGAAGATTTTGGAGGAGAGAGCGGTCCCCCTTTTAATATCACAGAAGCCGTCTTAGATATTTCTATTGCAAATCATCCAACAGAAGTTATTACTTTTTAAAAAAATATGTAGTGCGCGTTAACCTTTTAAAGATTGCGATCATAAAAGAGCAAACAAAACATTTTTAAATCGATATTATGAAAACTTTGAAACAATTATTTTATTACTCATTTGTTATGCTTGCCATTTTATGTACTTCCTGTGATGCAGAAGACGGAATGGACGGAATAGACGGAATAGACGGCATAAACGGGGAACAAGGAATCCCAGGGCAAGATGGAGAAGATGGAAACGCAAATGTGATAGGAGTTACCGTAGATCCATTTCCGAGTTGGACAGAAGGTATTTACTTAGGCCAACAAGCAAATTTTGTAGAAATAGATGAACCTTTGCTAACAGAAGAAATGGCAGATGATGCCCTAGTATTGGCATATTTTCAACTTCCTAATAATGATGTATGGTTCCCTATGACGTATGCGTTTGTTTTTGACGATGGCGATAATGAAATCATTACATATACATACGGACAAGATACTATCACTGTATATGCTTATGACTCTGCTGGACCAATAAACGCAGCAATCTTAAGAATAAGGTACTTTATTATTCCTACAAATGAAGCTGGGGGTAGAGCACATCTTTCATCAAAAGAAGATATTTTACAGGATTTACGTGACAATAAGGTCAACATTAACAATTATGAAGAAGTAACTAATTACTACAACTTACAATAAGAATTACTTTTTGTGCATTAAAAAAACCGAAGCTTAGGCTTCGGTTTTTTGGTGTATTTCTGCTTCAAACAAAGTAGTAAAATGCTTGAGTAATTTTTCTTTTACTTCGGCTTCATCTACCGTCGCTTTTCCTAATTCGACATTGAGAGACGTCACTGCTTTATCTTTAATCCCACAGGGAATCATCAAATCAAAATAGCCTAAGTCTGCGTTGACATTAAAGGCAAAACCATGCATCGTGACCCAACGACTGGCACGTACTCCCAACGCACATATTTTTCGTGCAAACGGAGTTCCAACATCAAACCAGACGCCAGTTTCTCCTGAAGAGCGCTCAGCTTTCAAACCATATTCTGCAAGTGTTAGAATGACCATTTCTTCCAGAAATCTTAGGTACTTATGGATATCTGTAAAAAAGTTGTCAAGATCTAAAATAGGATACCCTACTATTTGGCCAGGTCCATGGTAGGTGATATCGCCTCCTCTATTAATTTTATAAAACGTAGCGTTTTTGGCTGCGAGTTCTTTTTCGCTGACAAGCAAATTATCAAAATCACCACTCTTCCCCAATGTAAATACATGAGGATGTTCTACTAGAAGGAAATAATTAGGTGTTTCAAGCCCTGCATCTTCACGTCTATTCTTAATTTTTATATCTAGAATTTCTTTAAAAAGCACCTCTTGATAATCCCAAGTTTCTTTATAATCTCGGTTGCCTAAGTCTTGAAGTTGGATTGTCTTATTCACGGTACAAAGATACGGAGAAACAAAAATCCTTCTAAACATTGTTTAGAAGGATTTTTTGTTAAAAGTGTTTTGTAGGATTTAGTCTTCAAGAACCACTTCAAAATTCTCTAGCACTTTCTTATTATCTTCAAGAAGCTCTTTCCAAGAAATTTCAAAAGTGACTGTTTTTCCGTCTTCTGAAATGACGGCACCTTCTGGTGATACCGATACTACCTTACGAGGAAATACGTATTCTAATTTCATAGTAGAATTTTCAAACTCTTGACCAAACTGTTCCATCATCCCTTTGAGCATAACAGTTTCCTGACTATCACCTTCATCTGTTTCCAAATTAGTTTTCAATACTTCAAGATCCATACGAGTCTCTTCTTTTAGGATCCCATCATCTTTTATATATTTACTTAAACTCTTAGGGTCTGTTCTTCTGAAGGTATTATTCTCAAACGTATACACCACTTTATCCATAGACACTAATTCATCTGCAGATCCTAATTTTGGTCCTTGCCGCGCCTCATTTTTTGCTTGATCAAACACTTGATCTATCTCATAAGACACGCGTTCAATTTCGGAAAATGTAGCAAAATCTTTAAACATATTCATTTTAAACTCTCCAGTGTCTCCATCCATTTTCATTTTCATGGTAAAGTCTTTAAGCATTTCTAATTTTGCTTGTTCCTCTTTTGGTAATGTAGCGATACTATCTTTGTGTTCTTTAATAAGATTTGCGAATACGACTACAGTATCTATTTTTGTTTTTTCTTTATCGGAGTTGGAAGCTCCTGCTCCCATTGAATTTGCCATAGCCATCATAGCAGAAAGATCAAAGGAACTCTCATAACGACCGCCCATATCATTATTAAAAACAATGCGTTCCTGAACACTACAGCTCACTAGAAAAAATATCACCAAGCTGAATAGCACTACTATTTTTTTTGTCATTTTAATTATTTTTTGGATTATTGAGTATGACCAAGGCGGCAATAACACCAGGGACCCATCCACATAGCCAAAGTAAGAAAACGATTAATACAGATCCACATCCTCTTCCTATAACGGAAAGTGGCGGGAAAAATATGGCTAAAAGTACACGCCAGAAACTCATAAGATTTGATTTTTATACTACTTCTCAGTAGAATATGATTGATTGATGAATACTATACGTCTGCAAAAGAAAGATATTGTTACATCTTTCACTATTCAAAACCTATGTTTTTTATAGTAGCGTTTTAAACCATTATGATAGATAAGCTTTTTATTTTAATCATACTCGAATGTAGCTTCTTATAAGGCTAGCCCCTCTACATACCCTTGTTTATTCAAAGTTTACAAGATAAGCCTCAATTTTAAACTTCATTAAATATCCTATTTTCACCCCAAAGAAGCGAGTACCTGTTTAAATCTTGGTAATAAGCTAGCAAAACTTGACAGATCCGATGAGGCTTTAGAAAGCTATCAAAAAGCACTAGCACTAGACCCTGACAATAAAAAAATTCAAGATGCCATAAATACCATGAAAGAGAATATTAAATAGAACAAATTCCTCCTCATAATAACATTGAATTTTAATGAAGTAACGAGTATCTTTGCACGCTTAAAACAATAGTGTATGGCACTCTCAGAACAAGAACAAGTACGTCGTGATAAATTATCACGCTTGCGCGAAATGGGTATCGACCCCTATCCCGCTCCTTTATATCCAGTGAATAATACATCTACCAAGATAAAACAGGACTATAAAGAAGGGATGAAGGTAATCATTGCAGGGCGTTTGATGTCTAGACGTATTCAAGGGTCTGCTTCTTTTGCTGAGCTTCAAGATGCAGAAGGACGTGTTCAAGTGTATTTTAATCGTGATGAGATTTGTACGGGAGACGATAAGTCAAAGTATAACGAAGTCTACAAAAAACTATTGGACATTGGAGATTTTGTAGGAATCGAAGGTGAATTGTTTACCACCAAAGTAGGAGAAATCACCGTGATGGTGAAGAATTTCATTTTACTAAGCAAATCCTTACGTCCCTTACCGCAGCCTAGAGTAGACGAAGACGGAAAGATACACGATGAGTTTAATGACCCAGAATTACGCTATCGTCAGCGATATGTAGATCTTGTCGTCAATCCAAAAGTAAAAGACACTTTTGTAAAACGCACGCAAATCACCACCGCGATACGCGATTTTTATAATGAGATGGGATTCCTAGAAGTAGAAACTCCAATCCTTCAACCTATTCCAGGCGGTGCTTCTGCACGCCCATTTATGACCCATCACAATGCGCTAGACATTCCTTTATATCTGCGTGTTGCCAATGAGTTATACCTAAAACGATTAATCGTGGGAGGTTTTGATGGCGTATATGAGTTTGCAAAAGATTTCCGTAATGAAGGGATGGATCGTACACACAATCCAGAATTTACGGTGATGGAGATGTATGCTGCTTACAAAGATTACCATTGGATGATGGACACCACAGAGAAGTTACTTGAGAAAGTAGCGATAAAACTTCATGGTACGGCTGATGTGCCTTTCGGCGAAAATATCATTAGCTATAAAGCTCCTTACAAGCGTATCGGAATTCTGGATGCTATTAAGGAACATACAGGCTATGATTTATATCAAAAATCGGAAGAAGAAGTCCGTGATGCTGCCAAAGCTCTAGGGCTTGAAGTAGATAGTACCATGGGTATCGGAAAACTCATTGATGAGATTTTTGGAGAGAAGTGTGAGCATTTATACATCCAGCCTACTTTTATCATGGATCATCCCGTAGAGATGAGTCCGCTGACGAAGAAACACCGAAGTAAAGAAGGATTGACTGAACGTTTTGAACTCATGGTGAATGGGAAAGAACTTGCCAATGCCTATACAGAGTTGAATGATCCTATCGATCAACGTGAGCGTTTTGAAGATCAATTGAAGCTTTCTGAAAAAGGAGATGATGAAGCGATGTTCATCGATCAAGACTTCTTACGCGCCTTAGAATACGGAATGCCTCCTACCTCTGGAATCGGTATCGGGATTGACCGTCTTGCGATGTTTATGACCAACAATCAGTCGATACAAGAAGTGTTATTCTTCCCTCAAATGAAACCAGAGAAGAAAGCCTTAGAACTTAACGACAATGAAAAAGCGATCTTTGAAGTTCTCAAAAAAGAAAAAAGCATCGAACTTAATGCACTTAAAACGGCTTCTGGATTAAGCAACAAAGGATGGGACAAAGGGATTAAAGGCCTTACCAAACTAGGCGTTGCTAAGGTCACTAAGGATGATGCTGGGCTTACCGTAACGTTAGACAATTAAAATTCAATAAAACCCAAATCTATAAACACAAATATTATGCTTAAAAAACAATTTCTTTTCACACTTATAGTAGCATCCTTATTGTACTCTTGTTCTTCTGATTCTGATGAAGACACTGAGTTAGCAAGTTGTCTTTCTATAGAACTTGACAGTCCTAATATTAGTGCAACACAAATATCACTTAACTATAGTAGTTCATCTACTGCTAATTCTTTTGAAATAGAATATGGTATTACTGGCTTCACTTTGGGTACGGGCACTAGATATATAACTTCCAATGATTTTACAATAGAGAATCTAACCCCAAATACTACCTATGATATTTATGTCACTAGTATTTGTAATGCTCAAGATCGTAGTGTCCCCGCTGGACTATTTGCTGTTACAACAAGTCAGTCGCAATGTGTTTTCAACAAAACTCTTAGTGCACAGCAGTTTAATTTAGATGAAATATTAGTTGTTCTAAGCTATACTGATGATATTTTTATTGAAGATTTTGAATATGAATATGGAGTAGAAGGCTTTACCCTTGGAACAGGGGTCGTGATTAATGATTCTTCATCAATCATAGACATTACAGACTTTGATCCTTCCACTACCTATGACATCTACGCTAGAGCTAGATGTTCTGGAGCAGATTATAGTTCTTATGCAATTACAACATTTACAACTTCAGAGAGTTGTCCAAAACCAACTGGATTACAAGCTATATTTAATGGAGGATCTTGTGGTAACAGGCAATATACTCTTGATTGGGATTATATGATAGCAAGTTCTAATGCCTCATTTTTTGATGTATCTATTCCTAGTGATGAATCTACACCACCAGTAAGTCAATTTACAACGTCTAATACCCAAATAACGCTTTCTCCTTTTTCTTGTGGTGACACTAGATATTTTTACGTCAGGGCAAATTGTTTAGATGGTAATGTTTCAGAATGGGCTGGACCGATTCCGTTTAATTAACCAATGTAAATTCATAAAAATTAACGTATTACACACAAAAAGACCTGCTTTTCTCAAGTAGGTTTTTTATATTCTTTACACGCTTTCGCGAAAGCGTAAAATACCCGTAAAAACACCTATTTTTGAAAAACAGATTCTAATTATTTTTGAAAATTATTAATTAACCAAAACCATTATATCCCCATGAAAAAAATCTACACATTTTTATCTGTAGGACTTGTATTACTCTTGTGTACCGCGTGTCCTGGTCCTGACAACCATTCGGGAGACAAACCTGACGTAACCATCCAAACCTACAAAGTGAGTATTGACTCTGTGTCTACTGCAAATGCACCAGCATTACAGTCGTTTGCGCATGCCACTTCGGGAGCAGACTGGCTGTTATTTGCGGGACGTACTAATCAAGATTCTTTAATAGGCGGACTACACAATTTAAGTGCTAATTATGCAGATAAATCTTTTATTCCGCGATCTTATAATCAAAATATTTATGCTTATAATTTGGCAGAAGACAAGGTGTCAAGCATTAATTACACATCATTTTTAGATGATTTAAAAGTAAATTTATGTAAAGATCCCTCGTCTGAGATGTGTCAATCGTTATCCAATGGAGATTATGATTTTACATCTATTTTTGTTAACTCAAATCCGCTTGTCACACAAGATGACAATGGATATTTATATGTGATAGGTGGTTATGGCCCTAAGAGTTTTGAGTATTTTGAAGAAACTCCTAACTGGAAAAATGATACCACGGCAACAGATAAAAAGAAGCAAGAATACATCACCTATAATCAGGTAGCAAGATTAAACATAGCCTCTATGATCAAACTTGCAAAAAAGCAAACACTAAGTGATGCAGAATGGTCAGACGTTTTTCGTTATGACACAGCAACTGCTCTTGTAAGTACTGGTGGAGAAGTCTTTAAAATGGGAGCTACTTTTTATGTAGCGGGAGGGCACAATTTTACGAGCAATAGCCAAAAATATCTAGATGCGGTATATCCGTTTTCAGTATCTCCTTCTGAAACAACCATATCTTTAGGGGTGAGTGTATCAACTCCTATTTCTGATGTATCTGATCCTACAGATTCTGTGGCTGACAATAATTCTATTTTTAGACGTAGAGATGGGCCTGTAGTGCCTTCTATGTATTATAATGAGACTTATAAAAAAATGGAGCAAAGTCTTACATTTTACGGAGGTGTGTTTAAACCGGGAGAAGATTTACAAGCATGGAATGATGCGCTTTATGTACATCCAGATTGGGCAACAGGAAATAAATTGTATACCAATGATACTGCTTACAATCAAAATAACTACAATGTATATGCCTGTGGTAACTTTGTAGGGTTTGATAGTGATACTAATTTATTACATACGTTCTTATTAGGAGGTATTGGAGACGGAAAACCCTCTAGTGCATTATCTGGTTTTTCAAATACAGGATTACATATTACCATGGATGTACAAAAGCAGCCTATGCAAAGTGCCATTGTAGATACGCTTAAAAATGTATTTGGAAATACTTCTAATTTTTATGGTGCTGAATCTATTTTAATTAAAAATGAAAGTAGTATTTTTTCTAAGGTACCTTATGAAGTGAATGGCAAAAAGATTATGGAAAATACAGAAATCATTGATTTAAAAACAACTATAGGTACAAAAAGTGAGATTGTTATAGGTCATATATATGGTGGTATAGAATCCTACGAGTCTAATCCTGGAACGTATGGAAAAGGCAAATCTGCGGCTTCTAATAGGGTATGGCAAGTAACACTTACTAAAGAATAAAAGAAGAAAAGAATAGCGTATATCTCTTGATAAAAAAGCCTTTTATGTCCTGTACATGAAAGGCTTTTTTATGTGTTTTATTTTTTTAGTAATGAATTTATCATAAGCTCGACACAATACCTGTACTTCACATTATTTTATTATAAGACAGTTATGGAAACAGATTATCAGAAAGACATCATCATATTTGACGGAGAATGTAATTTATGCAATGGTGTTATAGGTTGGCTTATAAAATTTGCTCCTACTGCAATGTTTGATTTTATCCCCTTTCAATCTCCTAAAGGACAGCAACTTTTACAGGATTACAATAAACCCACAGATAGATTAGATACTGTAATTCTTATCAATCAAACAGGCATACATACCCATTCTGATGGATTTTTAAAAATCGTAGCTGAAATCCCAAAGTGGAAACGCGTTGCTGCATTACTTGCTTTTATTCCTAGAATGCTTAGAGATTATGTTTATAAAACAGCTTCCCGCCATCGAGTCAAATGGTTTGGGGTTTCTAAAAGTTGTACGATAGATTTCAGATAATATACTATAAAGAAACGGATGGCGAGAACCATCCGTTTTTTTTTAAAACACCACTCTTTTGAGATAAGTAATGTATGATTCCTAATAAATTAGGATGAGAGTGACGCTTGCCAAATACATCTTGACTGTCTTACAATGAGTATCTATAGTTAACCTACTTTTTAACTTTTTACTACAAAAACCACCTATAGACACGTATTCATAAACAGCAATTTATATTCAGCATTTGTTCACTTACTAACAGCAAGTTACCATCACTTTTCTATCTACACGTAAAACCCGATAGCATTTTACTTACTACCGGGTTTCTCGCACCACACAACAAAGCACAACACTCTACTATTGTGCTTTGTTGTCTACTTCTCTTTTTGTTCTATAAACTTAACATCTCTTGTATTCTTTTGTACTGCAATAGCCGCAAAGAGACTCAAGAAAAATGAGATCCCATAAAAGCCTTTTTCACTCAGATCTAATTCTGCATTCCATAAACCTATAACGAGTAATAATATAGAGGTCAAAGTAACAAACCAACTAACTCCATAGTAAATATCGGTTACGGGAATTCCTTCTAGTTTATCTCTTACCGTTTTTTGAACGGAAATCACTGAAAATAAACCAAATAACAAGATGGTGAAGTAATAACCTTTTTCGTTAAGATCCATCGTAGCATTCCATAATCCCACGCAAAAAGAGACCATCCCGATGAGTAAAGATGCCCAAGATGCCGATATAAAAGCGGCTGTCGGTTTATTGTTAAAATCCTCTTTTACTTTTTCCTTTTTTTCTGTTTGAATTTTTACTTGATTTTCCATTGTTGTGTGTTTTAATGTTAATGTCATTTAGTATTGTATTTCCAAAAGAATAACGATGTGGTACGTATGCATAATTCTTAGTATCACAAGTATTATAATTTTTAAAAAGTTGGAGTCCGCGATGGCAACAATAAAGGGTAACTTTTAACGTACCCGATCTGTATTTCCGTTTTCCACTTTAAAAAATAATCTGCTCCACTACTTAAAATCCATGATCCATTGGTTAAATGACAGGGCAAATATGCAATGGCCTATTCAGTTTAAAAATCAAATTTTTATCAAAAACTTATGATATATTTATAATTTTTAAACTAATTACTCATATTTTAAAGTACATTTGGATGATATTACTTACGATATTATATGACACTTTTTGATATAATAAACTCACTCTCCACAGAAGATTATGAAAAATTCAAATCCTATCTGCGTCATAAAAACAAACGCTCTGACACAAAAAACATAGCGCTCCTTAAACTATTAAGGCAATCGCACCTTCCTACAAACATTGATAATACACTCTATGGAAAAGCTTCTAAAAACGCATATCATGCCTTGTGTAAAAGACTCCATGACAACGTAATTGATTTTATAGCCAGCAATAGTCTAGCATCTGAAACTACCGAAGAGTTTGATGTTTTAAAACGTATTCTTACTGCTCGTATTCTATACGAACAAGAAGTATATAGCGCTGCCCAAAAGACGCTTCAAAAAGCAGTAACTATAGCAAAAACCCATGACTTGTATAGCATGCTAGGCGAAATATATCATACCCAAATACAATACGCACACATACACCCTGAAATAAATCTTCCTGAATTGATCCAAGAATTTCACACCAACCAAAAGCGCCACCAACATCAAGAGAATCTCAACTTAGCTTACGCATATATTAAGGATCGGATTTCAAAAACAAACAATACCGTTACAGAAGATGTCAACCAACTTCTTACGGATGCTTTTCAAAAATTCAATATCAATATTGATGAATCGCTCACCTTTAAATCGCTGTACCAATTACTTGAAATCATCAATACCGTAGCGCGATTAGAAAACAATTATTATGATGCTTTGCCCTTTTTTGAACGTGTGTATACAGAGATTACCGTTAAAAAAACGATGACCAATAAGCATCTATATTACCATATTCACTTGCTTTATTTCATGGCAAACGCTTATTTCAGGAATCGGCAGTTTGAGCAAGCGACTGCATATCTTGATGTGATGAAAGAACGTATGCAAGAAGAGCGGGGTTCTTATGAATTCCGCTTTCGCGAAAGCGAACTCTTACTACGCACCCTCCTTCTCAATTACACCGGAAAGGCTACCGAAGCTATTGGATTATTGGAAACTCATATTGAAAAAATAACAAGAAAAAATAAAACACAAAATCCCGATCTCATCCTTGTGTTATGTATTTGTCTCACGCAACAAGAACAACATAAACAAGCATTGAGTGTGCTTAATAAATTAAAACACAGTGTCAACTGGTATGTGACCAAAATGGGAGAAGACTGGATGATCAAACATGATCTGCTTCAATTGATCACCCATATCGAACTAGAAAACAGTGATCTTGTCGAATCCCTTTTGAAGCGTTTTAAGCGCACCTATAAACACGTTATTCGTCACGAAAACAGGTTGCAAGATTTTCTTAAAACGGTAGAAATTATTTATAAATACCCAGAAGAAGTAAAAGGAGTTCGCTTTCGCGAAAGCGTAAAAAACCTCTTTACTACAGAGAATAAAGCCAAAGAAGATATTTTTATGTTGAGTTATTTTGCTTGGATTCTTTCAAAAACAATGCATAAACCCTTGTACGAAACCACACTGGAATTGTTATAGGTAGAAACATACACTATTATTAATTTTTCATTTGAACAGCACAAATACACTAGTAAAATCAAGGAATCTCAGTTTTTTTGCTACTCTCATAACAAAACACCAATATATTACAAGGCTTTAACAATATATTCACAAAATCCCCTTCTAACAATACTTATCTTTTGTGCATCCTAAAAAACTCATTATGCGTATAAAATTACACTATTTGATACTCGCCTTTCTGGCAATATCTATTACAGGTTGTGGAGCCTTGCAATCCAAAAAATCGAAGGCCACGACTGCTTCAAAACCAAAGCCCAAACCTAAAAAAGGAGAAATAGAACCTTACAGCAAGGTGATTACCAAAGAAGCAAAAACCGATGAAGGGCTTTTTACCATTCATAAAATAGACGACTCTTATTTTTATGAGATTCCTGATTCGCTTTTTGGAAGAGAAATGCTGATGGTCACTCGTATTGCTAAAACAGCTACTGGATTGGGATTTGGAGGTGGTAAGCAAAACACCTCTGTACTACGCTGGGAAGTAAAAGACAAGAAAGTATTATTGCGTGTTGTATCACATCAAATCTATGCTGCAGATTCATTACCTATTTCTGAAGCTGTAAAGAACAGTAACTTTGAACCTATTTTATACGCTTTTGACATTAAAGCATATCACAAAGACACTGTAAACAATACTAGAAATACAGTTATAGATGCATCAGAACTTTTTACTAAAGACGTCAAACCTTTAGGGCTACCAGATTCTAGAAGAAAAGGTTATAAAGTAACCCGTCTTGACGAAAAGCGTTCGTACATAGACACCATACGTAGTTATCCTAGAAACATTGAGACAAGACACGTAAAAACGTATGCTGCATCAGAGCCACCTAGTAATAGTGCTACTGGATCACTTTCTTTGATGATGAGTAACTCTATGATTTTACTTCCTGAAACACCTATGAAGCGTCGATATTTTGACCAACGTGTAGGATGGTTTGCTCGTGGTCAAACTGATTATGGACAAGAAGCTCAAAAGAGTAAGACTATCAGATATCTAGACAGATGGAGATTAGAAGTAAAAGATGAAGACCTTGAAAAATTCAATCGCGGTGAACTCGTAGAGCCCAAAAAACAGATTATATATTATGTAGATAGAGCCACTCCAAAAAAATGGATTCCTTATATCAAACAAGGTATTGAAGATTGGCAAGTTGCTTTTGAAGCGGCTGGATTCAAAAATGCTATTATTGCAAAAGATCCACCTACGCCAGAAGAAGATCCTGATTGGAGTCCAGAAGACGTGCGCTATAGTGTGGTGCGCTATCTCGCTTCCCCTATTCCTAATGCAAATGGTCCTCACGTAAGCGACCCCAGAAGTGGAGAAATTTTAGAAAGTGATATTAACTGGTATCATAATGTCATGTCATTATTACGCAACTGGTTTTTTATACAAACCGCTGCCATCAATCCTGATGCACAATCTTTAGAGTTTAAAGATGAAGTGATGGGTCGTTTGATTCGTTTTGTGTCTTCACACGAAGTTGGACATACCCTAGGTCTACCACACAATATGGGAAGTAGTGTTGCGTATCCAGTAGACAAATTGCGTGATCCTGAGTTTACAAAAAAATATGGTACAGCACCTTCTATTATGGATTATGCTCGTTTTAACTATGTAGCACAACCAGGAGACGGAGATGTAGCACTTATGCCTAACATTGGAATCTATGACAAGTATGCTATCAAGTGGGGGTACAAGCCTATTTTAGACACCTCTGCAGAAGAGGAAAAGAAAACGCTAGACAATTGGATTCTAGAACATGCTGGAGATCCTATGTATCGTTTTGGAAGACAACAACGTGGCGTGATTGATCCGAGTTCACAAACAGAAGACCTAGGAGATGATGCTGTAAAAGCAAGTACCTATGGTATTGCAAACTTAAAGCGTATTGTTCCTAATCTTACAAAGTGGACTGCTGAAGACGGAAAAAACTACGATGACTTAGAGACTATGTACAATCAAGTACTATCACAATACAATAGATACATGGGACATGTCACTGCGAATATTGGAGGTGTATATGAAATATACAAAACCTACGATCAAGAAGGTGCTGTGTATACACACGTAGCTGCTGATAGACAAAAAGAAGCTTTAGCCTTTTTACAAAAGGAGTTGTTTGAAACACCGCAATGGCTTATAGATGAGAGCATCTTTGACAAAGTAGAATCTGCTGGAAGTGTAGAGCGCATTCGTCGTTTTCAAACACGTACGTTAGACAACCTACTTGATTTTGGTAGAGTAGCACGTATGTTGGAAAACGAAACGCTAAATGATGAAGAAGCATACACCACCATGGAGATGATGGCAGACTTACGTAATGGGCTATTTAGTGAACTTAGAAATAGTAGAAGAATTGATATCTACCGTCGTAATTTACAGAGAGCGTACGTAGAGCGTTTAGAAACGTTAATGACTAAGGAACAAACAAGTTTATCTGGTCCTTCTGCACGTTTTTCTTCTCGCACCAATATAGACGTGAGTCAAAGTGATATTCGTGCCATTGTACGTCAAGAACTTAAAGACTTAAAACGTACGTTACAAAGTAACACAGGGCGTATGAGAGATAAGATCAGCAGGATACATCTTGTTGATTTGGTAGAACGTATTGATCTCATATTAGATCCTAAATAAAACATATAACTAGTTCAAAAAGAGGTTATCAAATTAATTTGATAACCTCTTTTTGAACTTACTTTACATAAAATATATTCAATTATTACATTCTAAATAGCATTCGAATCTATTTAAGAACATATCTCATAAGATTGATATACTTTAGTTTTATATATATTCGTCATTTAGGATAAAAGCGTTTAAAACTTAAACCTCCTTGATTAGTATTAAAACGAACAAAATGAAAATTTTTACATTTATATGTTTTCTATTCATTTATAATAGCTGTTATTCTTCTAATGAATATAATTCTGAATTTCTAACATCACAAACCAAAAATAATATTAATATCGAAAAATCAGGGATATACGTTAAAGATTTTGGAGCTATTGGTGATGGAGTTACTGATGACACTGCTGCTATTCAAGCCGCAATAGTAGCATTAAATAAAGAGAGAACTTCTCCAATAGGAAATGACGGATGGGGGCAAAATACCCTTTATTTTGACAAAGGGGAGTATCTGGTATATAAGCCTTTACTACTTAATAGCAGTTCTTACATAGGAGCAAAATTTATTGGTGCTGGAGAATACGCAACTCAAATTACATTTAGAAACGACACAGATATATGTTTTGAATTTAATGCTCATATAAATGTGCTTTTTCAAGATATGACTATCTATCATGATCCAGTTAATGAGAAAAGGAGTACTTGGTCAAATTCTTGTTTTAAATTAAAAGGTAAAGGAGGAGGTAGACGATTTTCATTAGAGAGAGTTACTACTATAAATTTTGATCGAGTAATAACCCATGATAACACTTTTAACGGAAACAACGATACTAGTTTAACGATAGGAAGCACGTTTAAAAATTTCAACACCTTTTTATATTCGCGTAATACACAAGCAGTAGTTAATGAATACATACAGTGCTCTTGGTATGGAGGGGGAGATGTTTTTGATATAGCAGGTTATGGGCATACTTCGTTACGAGGAGGTAGTATTGTGGTAGGCGGCACTTGGTTTAAGTTTGCAAATATTCCTAAAAAGTACGGCCCATCAAGTAATTATTCATTGTATAATGTAAAAGGAGAATATAGCGCCAATTATAAAGGCATAGTCGCTACAAAAATTGTGGAAGCTGTTGGAGAATATATAAATGTAAATATGTCATTTTATAATTGTGGCTTAAGTTCAACTCTACAACCTCTCCCGTCTGCTAAAACTATTGTACTTGGTTCTAACAGTCAACTTATTTTTAATCAATGCTCTCTTGTAAATTCAAGCATAGAAACCATAGCTCAAGCAACCTTACTTACTGATAATAAATCTTTTATTAAATTTTTAAATTGCCCAGACCCCGTTCTACCTGAAAGAGTAAAAAGAACAACTATTTCTAATGGTTTTGGTCATCCAGTAATAAGTTATAATGATTGTAGTGGGGTAAGTAATATCAGTTTATTAAATTTAACATCGTCGCATGTGAATACAACTCATGTGAATACACTTACCAAACAAACCACTTCTGATGGAAGGTTAACTGTAAATAATAGACCACACACTTTTACACTTCCATTATATGATCAACACACCGTAATTGAAGAAGCTTACATCGTAATTAACCCATACACAACTGCTTTAGAAAGTGACATTGAAGTAAGGGTATATGCCGACTTGAAAAAAGAAAAACTATTAGACAATTTTACGTTTAAAAGTAATAAAGATGGTAATGTTTATTATATCAATACTATAAAAGGAAAAATAGTACAAGAAGCTATCGTATTCGAAATCATCAACCCTTCTGGAAGACAAATAGGTAGTATAACGGTACGAACGAAGAATATTTGAATTAAATTTTTTAAATAATTTTTTCTTATCCAGACCTATAATGATAACAAAATCTTATTATTATTTTCTTTTTAGATTTTTAAACTTCAAAAGCGTGCTTCTTAAGACTACGTTAATTTAAGGAAAACCGTTAAACCTTATCGAAAATTCAAGGTCATAGTAGCGTAACAAAAAATTAAAGAAGATGAAATATATTTTAACAACGATGTTTTTGTGTTTAACGATGACAATAACTGCGCAAAGAGGAGAAGATCACCAGAAAAGAGCACAGTTAAGCCCTGAGCAACACGCTACGCTAACAACGAAAAAAATGACACTTGCTTTAGACCTAAACACACTGCAAGTAGATAAAGTGTATAAGGTACAATTAGCTCAAGCACAAAAGAGAGAAGCATTTCTTTCAGAGCGCAAAAAAGACGATCGCCAAGCGTTAACAAAAGAACAACGCTTTGAACTTGAAACGAAAAAACTAGACCATAAGATTGCTCTTCAAAAGGAAATGAAATCTATTCTCACTGCTGATCAATTTAAAAAATGGCATGAGATGAAGCACAAGAAGAATCAAAAAAGAAAAGGGAAACACCACACCCAAAGAAGATAGATTAGATGTTGTTTGGAAAAGGCAGATATTTTATAAAATATCTGCCTTTCTTGTATAGTTTAAAGTGCTTGCGACTTTAGCCACGACAGCAATCGTTTTGTCTAAATCTTCATACGTCAAGGCGTCTGTTATAAACCAAGTCTCATACGCACTAGGGGCAATATAAACACCTTCTTCTAATAGACCGTGAAAAAACTTTTTAAAGGTATCATTATCTCCCGCGGCAGCTGTTTTAAAATCAATCACTTCATCTTCTGCAAAATGCACAGAAATCATAGACCCAATACGATTGATCGTATGTGTTACTTTATGAGCATCAAGAGCCGCGGTCATTCCTTTATGGAGATATGCTGTCTTTTCTTCTAAGCGCGTAAAAAGATGCTCATCGTTATGAATAGCTGTAAGCATAGCAAAACCTGCTGCCATCGCTAACGGATTCCCACTTAAAGTCCCTGCTTGATATACAGGTCCTAAAGGGGCTAAATAATTCATAATCTCATCACGAGAAGCAAACGCTCCTACTGGCAGTCCGCCTCCTATTACTTTTCCAAAAGTGACAATATCTGCTCGTACATTTTTAAGTTCTTGTACACCGCCTTTAGCCAATCTAAAACCAGTCATTACCTCATCAAAAATAAGCAATGTCTGGTGTTGATCACATAGACTTCGCAAGCCTTCTAAGAAACCATTTTTAGGAACTATACATCCCATATTCCCAGCAACTGGTTCTATAATAATGGCTGCAACCTCCTGTGGATTCGCTTTTAAAAGTGCTTCTACTTGATCTAGATTATTGTAATCTGCGAGCAATGTATCTTTAGCGGTTCCCTTAGTAACACCAGGGCTATTAGGCGTTCCAAAAGTAACAGCTCCACTCCCCGCTTGGATTAAAAAAGAATCAGAATGTCCGTGATAGCATCCTGCAAATTTTATGATTTTCTCTCTATTAGTATACCCTCTTGCCAAACGTATGGCACTCATACAGGCTTCTGTACCACTATTTACAAAACGTATTTTATCAACACCGGGTACCATCCCTATAGCTAGTTTTGCAATCTCTGTTTCAATTTCTGTTGGCATTCCGAACGATGTTCCTTTTTTGGCTTTAGCAACCACAGCATCTACTACAGGCTGATAGGCATGTCCTAATATCATAGGTCCCCAAGAATTGATATAATCTATCAATGTCCTACCATCCTCATCATACAAATAAGCACCTTTTGCCTCTTTTACAAAAATAGGATCACCTCCTACAGATTTAAAAGCTCGTACTGGGCTATTAACACCTCCTGGAATCACACGTTGTGCTTCTACAAACAAAGCACTACTTCTTTTATATATCATGAATTAATATCGGCTATCAAATGGTTCTACATACAGTACTTGTCCTACAAAAATATCATTGTTTTCAAGTCCATTAATTTTTTTAAGATCCTCTACACTGATCTTATATTTTTTAGAAATACGGTATAAGGTTTCTCCTTTCTCTACTGTATGCTGATTCTTTTTGTCTTTTACTTTTTTATAATCTTCTTCTGCTTTACCTAGTACTTCTCCATCATAACGATATAATTCATAGCGCTCTATTAATGAAACAAGTTTCGCTGGATATTTTTTATCTGTCGCGTATCCTGCAGCTCTCAATCCTTTAGCCCATCCTTTATAATCATCTTTAGGAAGTTTAAAAAGTGCTGCATATCGACCTCGGTTTGTCAGAAATAAAGAATGATCTCTGTATGAAAACTTCGCTAAACTATACTTTCTAAAACACTCGCCTTTTTCATCATCATCATGATACACTTTGGCACCTTTCCAATCATGACATTTTATTCCAAAATGATTATTTGCTTTTCTTACTAATTCTCCATTTCCAGCTCCAGACTCTAAAATTCCTTGTGCCAAAGTGATACTTGCTGGTATTCCGTACTGACGCATCTCTTCTTGAGCGATGGCGGCATACGTTTCTATATATCCTTCTACACCCGTTTTAGGAATAGGATTTACTACATTCTCTTCTTCTGGAGTTTCCTTTTTAGGAGGTGTGATCACTCGCTCTTCTCGCTCCTTTTTTGGAGTGACTTTACGTGTTGTTCTTTTTGAAGAACCGCAACTCCCGAGTATACATCCCATTAAAAACAAAAACACAATACGTCTTATCATCTTCTAAATAGCTATAGTTTGAAGCCCCTTTTTCTCTAGTTTTTTGTTGATTCCTGCAACTCCCTGAAGACCTCCTGTATGAATTGCTAAAATACGAGAATTTTGCGGGAAATACCCTTTTGAAATAAGGTCAAAAATCCCATACATCATTTTACCTGTATATATAGGATCTAATAAAATATGGTATGTTTTATTAAATTCATTTATAAAATTCACAAGCTCTTGGGTGACTTTGGCATATCCTCCAAAATGATACGCTTGTTGTAATTCCCAATGTGAGGTATTCGTCATTTTTTGTAGTTCGCTTTTTAAAAAATCACCTTTCAACGCAGGAAATCCAATGACCTTTTGAGAAGGGCTAGAAGCATTACAAATACCTGCAATAGTACCTCCAGTACCCATGGCGCAACATATATAATCAAACGAAAGATCTTGCAGAGTTAGTATTTCTTCACATCCTTTTATAGCAAGATCATTGGTGCCTCCTTCTGGCAAAATATATGCCTCAGGATATTCTTTTTTGAGAGATGCTAAAAAAGAAGCTTCTTCCTTTTGTTTGTATGATTCTCTTGATATAAATATAAGTTTCATCCCACAAGAAACTGCTTGCGCAAGCGTCGTATTTTCTTCAAGCGTTTTATCTAAATCCATAGCGAGTTCTTCTCCTCTAATAATTCCTATGGTATTGAAATCATATTTCATTCCGGCGACTGCTGTTGCCGCAATATGATTGGAATAAGCACCTCCAAAAGTAAGTAGGGTTGTATAGTTATTTGCTTTCGCGAAAGCGATATTATATTTAAGCTTTCTGTATTTATTTCCTGAAATATAGGGATGAATCAGATCCTCTCTTTTTAACGACAATGACACGTCATAAGGAATTTGCAAGTCTTGATTCTGGGGTACTTCTATCACACTGTCAAAATTAGGAAAACGAAACCATAAAAAGACAACCTCTCATCCGATTCCTATAGATACTTTACAAAAGACCAAAAAGATCTTTTTTCTAAATAATCAAGGTTATTTTCATTTTGGTAAGCTTCTCGCTCAAAAGATATGTTACTATAGGCTTTATATGAATCTCTATACTGAACCAAACGCACTCCATATTCTATGGTATACCAGATAAAAAAAGGAAGTATCAACAGCTCTACTTGTTGACGTAAATGAATACATTCATGATTTATAAAGACAACATCGTTTTTTAATGTTGCACGTTTCATAATAATAAAAGGCCATAGCGTAAGCCCTACAAAACGTTTCCTCAACAAATATTTATTTACTATCAAAAACATATTTCAAAAGTACTTTATATTCTTAGTAATCAAAACAATGTACACACGTATTTATCCACGCATCTATTAACAACCCTATAATAGTAATCCTAGCAGAGTCTTAGTATATTTGTAGTCATCATAAAAAAAGCAATGTCATTCATAAAAAAACATATTCCTATTGAAGAAGGAGATTACTATCTCACTCCCGAAGGATATAGATGTTTTACAGAGCAATATCATCGTAAACGCGGCTATTGTTGTGAAAGCGGTTGCAGGCACTGCCCGTATGGGTTTGACAAAAAAACAAACACCCAGTCTTAAGATGGATACTACGGTATTATCATATCGCAAATGTATATTTACATCCTACTATAGGGCAAACATGCGTTATCCCTGATTTTTGAAGTATACTTCAACAAGTATCTTTATCAATCACCCACTTGTGAATAAACTAGTTAGGTAAGATTTAGATACTAAATTTACAATTTCAACATAAAAGGTCGGGTCATAAAACCCTCTTAAGGAATTTAAAAAAATCAACACATGACATTTCAAGAATATATACTTCAAGGAATTCCAAGCGAACTTCCACTTAAAAAAACATACAATCCTTCTGTAAATCATGCGCCTAAACGTAAAGAAATTCTCTCAGCACCAGAAAAAGAGTTAGCGCTTCGTAATGCATTACGCTATTTTGAGCCAAAACATCATGCAGCATTGCTGCCTGAGTTCGCAGAAGAATTAGACACTTATGGACGTATTTATATGTATCGTTTTAGACCAGATTATGATATGTATGCTCGCCCCATAGAAGCATATCCTGCACAATCTAAACAAGCTGCTGCGATCATGCTTATGATTCAGAATAATCTGGATCCTGCGGTAGCACAACATCCGCACGAATTGATCACTTATGGTGGGAATGGAGGCGTCTTTTCTAACTGGGCACAATACCTGCTTACCATGCAGTATTTAGCCCAAATGAATGACAACCAAACCTTAGCAGTGTATTCTGGACATCCTATGGGGTTATTTCCTTCTCATAAAGATGCTCCACGTGTGGTCGTGACTAACGGAATGATGATTCCTAATTATTCACAACCAGATGATTGGGAAAAATTTAATGCCCTTGGTGTTACCCAATATGGGCAGATGACCGCAGGAAGCTATATGTATATTGGTCCGCAAGGGATTGTGCACGGGACAACGATTACCGTTCTGAATGCATTTAGAAAAATAAAAAAACCGCTAGAAGGTGGTTTATTTGTGACCTCAGGTTTAGGAGGCATGAGTGGCGCACAACCCAAAGCAGGGAATATCTCTGGATGCATTACGGTCTGTGCCGAGGTAAATCCAAAAGCAGTACATACGAGACACTCACAAGGTTGGGTAGATGAAGTGATCACAGATACAACAGCACTTGTCAACCGTGTTACCAAAGCAAAAGCTGCAAAAGAAGTCGTATCTATCGCGTATCAAGGAAACATTGTGGATGTATGGGAAGCCTTTGACAAATATCAAATTCATATTGATATTGGGAGTGATCAAACTTCACTTCACAATCCGTGGGCTGGGGGGTATTATCCATTAGGGATGAGTTTTGAAGAGGCAAACGTTTGTATGTCTGAAGACCCAGTACGCTTTCGCGAAAGCGTAAAAAGCACCCTTGTCCGTCATGCAGCAGCCATCAATGCACATACCGTAAAAGGCACTTACTTTTTTGATTATGGAAATGCCTTTTTGTTAGAAAGTTCGAGAGCTGGCGCTGATATCTTAGCCGAAAATGGGATCGATTTTAAATACCCTAGCTACGTACAGGATATTATGGGACCTATGTGTTTTGATTATGGCTTTGGTCCTTTTAGATGGGTATGCGCTTCTGGAAAACCTGAAGATTTAGCAAAAACTGATGAGATTGCGTGTAAAGTCTTGGAAGAGCTTGCTGAAGATGCTCCACCAGAAATCCAACAACAAATGCAGGATAACATTCAGTGGATTAAAGGGGCTCAAGAAAATAAACTTGTGGTTGGCTCCCAAGCTAGAATCTTGTATGCAGATGCAGAAGGACGTATGAAAATTGCACAAGCCTTTAATGATGCGATCGCTCATGGCGAAATAGGATACATCATCTTAGGTCGCGACCACCATGATGTATCGGGAACAGATTCTCCATATCGAGAAACAAGTAATATTTATGATGGAAGCCGTTTTACGGCAGATATGGCGATACAAAACGTGATAGGAGATAGTTTTAGAGGAGCTACTTGGGTAAGCATTCATAACGGCGGAGGCGTAGGATGGGGAGAGGTAATAAACGGCGGTTTTGGTATGGTTCTTGATGGTAGTAATGATGCCGAAAGACGCTTGCAATCCATGCTTTTCTGGGATGTAAATAATGGTATTGCACGTCGAAGTTGGGCTCGTAATGAAGGTGCTGTTTTTGCTATAAAAAGAGCGATGGAATCACAACCTGACTTGAAAGTAACTTTGCCAAATATTGTAGAAGACAGTTTATTTAGACAATAACACTTAAAAAAAGAATCTATGAAAGCATTACGATTACTACCATTACTAGCTATTATGCTACTGATCTCTTCTTGTAGCACTGTCCGAGTGACATCTGATTATGATCAATCTGTTAACTTTAACGAATATAAAACGTATGCGTTTTATAAGCCTGGTATAGACAAAGCAGAAATTTCTGACCTTGATAAAAGACGTGTTCTTAAAGCCATCGAAAAAGAAATGGAAACCAAAGGATTTGTAAAATCCGAAAACCCTGAAGTACTTATCAGTATTTTTGCAAAAGCAAATAAACGTGTTGATGTATATCAAAACAACTTTGGCTTTGGAGGCTGGGGCTGGGGAGGTTTTGGACCTTGGGGCGGTGGCGCCTTTTATGGCAATAACATCTCTGAACGTACAGAAGGAATCCTCTACATTGATTTACTAGATGTAGATAAAAAACAACTTGTTTGGCAAGGGAAAGGAACTGCTACTTTAATAGAAAACGATATAAACAAACGAGAAGCGCGTATACAAGAAATTGTAAAAGAAATCATGCAAGTGTATCCTCCTGCTATCGCAAGTTCAAATAGCGAACTCACACGTGAGAAAATATAGTCTTCTTCTGAAAAGAAAAGACATGTAAATGACACAATCTAAGAATTGCGTCCCGAAAAACACCGAACATTCATTCGGTGTTTTTTTGTTTCTAAAATACTCCATAGCGACTACTTAATGGGATTGAGAATGGGTGCGCTTTCGCGAAAGCGTATACCACCTATTTCTAATAGGTCAAATAATAGTATTTGAAGTGATGACTTTATACATTCTTATCGATGTTATGATATAACATCACGTATATGCGGAATTTTACAAAGTGCATCCTTATTTGTATTGCCTCTCTTTTTGTATCCCAAGGCTGGGGATCACTAGACACTCCTATTTCTTTAAAAGAAGAATTAAATACACCTACCTATTCTGCGGTTTCAGATACTATAGCAACTACAACAAATCATGAAGAAGAGGAAGAAATAGCATATTGTCATCCAGATTATCCTGCTATGGTTGCTTTGTACAATAACCTGAATGGAGCCAACTGGAATCAGCCTTGGAATATATCAGAATGCAATCCTTGTAATACAGCGTCTTACCCTAACGTACAATGTTCTGCAGGGCGAGTTTGGTCTATTAATATTGTGAATGATCTCAATGTAACGGGTACACTACCTTCAGAAATATCGCAATTAACACAGCTGGTTTTTTTATCCTTGAACCGCACCAATGTTACTGGGACTTTACCTACATCTATGGGGTCCATGACCAATCTTAATACACTTAATATTACAAGAGCTTTTGCTGGAGGCTTGAGCGGACCTATTCCTGCTTCTTTTGCTAATCTGACAAACCTTACTTGGCTTTCATTCTCTGGACACGATCTTACAGGCGCTATACCTTCCTTTATTGGAAATTTCTCTAATTTACAAACACTTAATCTAGGTAGCAACGAATTTACTGGGTCTATTCCTCCCTCCATAGGAAACTTATCCAGTCTTGAATTTTTAGATTTTCGGGATAATGATTTGTCAGGAGCCATTCCAACTACTTTTGGGAATCTGAATAGCATACAGTATTTGTATATATTCAGTAATAATTTATCAGGAGCTATCCCTACAGAGATAGGGAATAATACAACGATGTTAGAATTTTGGGCTAATAACAATCAGCTCACAGGGACACTCCCAGCTTCTTTATCTAATCTTACCAATTTACAACAGCTTAATTTAAATGATAATCAAATATCAGGAGGGTTACCTCCAACATTAGGAAATAATGCACTTCCTAATTTGATTCTATTATGGCTATCTAATAATCAACTTTCTGGAGGCATCCCTACGTCTTATGGATTTTTTAATTCTCTCCAAGGCATGGACATAGCTGAAAACAACTTGATTGGACCTATTCCTACTAGTTTCTCTTCCTTAAGTTCAATATTAAATATTACTTTACAAGACAACCAACTTTCGGGTACAATTCCTCTTAATGCTATAACCCAACCTAGCTTAACTAGAGTCAATATTTCTTCTAATAATTTTACAGGAACCTTGCCTCCTAGTTTAAGCGCAAAAACCAATTTACTTTCTGTACAATTTAATAATAATAACTTTAGTGGCTCAGTACCTAATCTTACTTCAAATGCTGGATTATCATTCTTTTATATTGACACTAATGCTTTCCAATTTGGTGATTTTGAAAACGAATTTCCTTTATATGACGCCAATATTGCACTCTTTAGAGACAATCCACAGGCCTTACTAGACACTGCATATACACAAAACTCAAATGCAGGAGATAGTGTGAACATGACTGTAAATTGTAGTGGAAGTCAGAACACCTATCAATGGTATGTAGCTCCAGATGCTGTTAGTGCAGGAACTCCCATTACAGGAGCAACAAATGCCACACTTACTTTAACCAATGTACAAGCAATAGATAATGGGTTTTACTACGCACTTGTCAATAGTAACATTGTTACTGATCTAACATTAGAACGTAATCGTATTGAGCTTATCGTGACAGGAGGCATCTCTTGTACAACATTAACTTCTCCAACGGATATGCAAACTGGTGTTCCAATTAGCACTGATCTTACTTGGGATGCTGTCCCTAATGTTACTGGATATAGACTTCATGTTGGAAGTAGTGCAGGTAATTATAATATTATAAATAATCTTGATGTTGGGAATGTCACTACCTATATTTTCCCAACAGATCTCAATGAGGCTACTACCTATTTTGTTCAAATCACTCCATATAGTCCTAGTGGAGATTTAACGGGATGTACCGAAGAGCGTTTTACAACAGCTAGTGTATGTACTAATTTGACAAATCCTATAGATGGAACTATTGGTGTTCCTGTAGATACTGATTTAACCTGGAATCCTGTCTCTGGGGCTATAAATTATCGACTACAAGTAGGTTCGTTTTCTGGAAATTATAACATTTTAGATGTCATAGCTCCTAACACTACTTATAATTTTGCCAATGATTTAAATGGTTTAACGAATCATTATGTCTTAATTACACCTCTTGATAGCTCAGGAACTCCGCTAAGTGTTAATTGTAATGAAGAGTTTTTCAGGACAGATATTGAATGTCCTACGTTACTGACACCCATCAACGGATCAATAGATGTTCCAGTAGACACAAATTTAAGTTGGAGCTCTGTACCCGGAGCAGCAGAGTATAATCTATTGGTTGGTTTATTTCCAGGAGATTTTAGTGTTACCAATATTCTAACGCCTGGTACTGGTTTTAATTTTCCAAGTGATTTAGATCCTTTTACTACCTATTACGTATCAATTATTCCATATAGCTTCTCAGGAATACCATTAAGTCTCAATTGTTCCGAGGAAAGTTTTACTACAGGTGGCGCTTGCACTAACTTGATTAGTCCCGTAAACGGTGCTGTGGATGTCTCTGTTGATATAGCCGGTTTAGAATGGAATCCTGTTAGCGGAGCAACCACCTATCAGGTACTTGTTGGGGATGCTTCGGGGAATTATAATCTAATCAATGACACAAGCCCAACATCTGTATATCCATTTCCTCTGGGAATACTCAATGCTGCTACCACCTATTATGTGCAAATCATACCTTATAACAGTAGCGGTGTCCCATTAGGAATCAATTGTGTGGAAGAAAGTTTTACAACCATTAGTTCCTGTACCAGTTTACTAAATCCTTTCAATGGCGCTGTGGATGTCTCTGTTGATATAGCCGGTTTAGAATGGAATCCTGTTAGCGGAGCAACCACCTATCAGGTACTTGT
>ERZ651776.871-NODE-871-length-39241-cov-4.437647_pt1 | contig 39241 bp, 39 predicted proteins | sample MGYA00514761_ERZ651776 | MGnify/ENA metagenome assembly ERZ651776
TGAACAAAATACAATAACTAACGAATATTATTTGACAGAATTAGTAAAGATTTTAAATTTACAAAATAAAGAAATTGCCTTTGTTGAGATAAATGAAAAAGAAATTTTAGGAATTAATGACCAAATTGATTTATCAATTGCAGAAAAAATTGCTCAACATTCTCTAAGAAAACAAGCTATGTTAAATGGTGTAAAATTAATTGATCCAGAATCTGTTTTTCTTAATTTTGACACTGAGATAAGTAAAAACGTAACTATTCACCCTAATGTTGTATTTGGTAAAAATGTTAAGATTTCTTCAGGAGTTGAGATAAAATCATTTTCACATATTGAAGATTGCAAAATACATGAAAATTGTGTAATTGGCCCCTTTGCAAGAATTAGAGGCGAAAGCATCTTAGGTAAGGAAACTAAAGTTGGTAATTTTGTTGAGATAAAGAAAAGTAATTTGGACAAAAAAGTTAAAATTAACCATTTATCATACATAGGAGATAGTGAGATAGGTACATCTACAAATATTGGAGCGGGAACAATTACTTGTAATTATGATGGACACAATAAATATAAAACAATAATAGGTAAAAATTCTTTTATAGGTTCTAATTCAACAATTATTGCTCCAATTAAAATTGGGGACGAAGTAACTTTAGGAGCGGGAAGTGTTTTTAATCAAGACGTACCAGACGACAGCCTATCAATAGGTAGAGCTCGACAAATAATTAAAGATAAAAAGAAATCTTAAATTATCTGACTAATATCCTCTATAAGACAATCTATTGTGAGTAAACAAACCTGGGGCAACTACGATGTCAAATTTTTGTTTTCTCCACCAAGAATTATTCAACTCAATTTCTATATTTTTAAATCCATTAATCTTTTTTTTTGTATTTATTTCTTCTGCCTTTTTTACAATTATGTCTAAATATTTTTTTCTATCTACTAAAATTCCTAAATTTGCCCAGTTTAAAACAGAACTAGGTACTTGGTAAAAGCCATTAGCAATTGCATAGACCTTATCTGGGTGACGTTTATCGGGATTGCTGATTACATAAGTTGACGTTCCTATTAATTTTTCTGCTTTTGAAGGTCTTAAAAATCTCTTCATACGAGAAACAAAAGTATTTGACCAATAGCTTTTATATTTCTGGAGTGCAACAAATGGTTCTCCCGGATCATTTCTATTTCTTAATCTAACTTGGATAACGTTAGGCATTGATAACAGCTCTATAGAAGCTTTTAATTGATCGTAAGTAGTTTGTTTATTTTCTATTAATGGCAAGTCATTTTCTAACAATAATAAAGGTCCACTCGGCATTAATTCTGCTAAAGTTTTAAAACCATGAAGAATACCTTTATTTTTTTTTATTAAAATTGGTTTATAATTGAATTTTTCAGCTATTTTTAATCCTTCCTCTGTATATTCAGGCAAACAAATAAACTTTTTATTTGTAAGTAAGGACAAGCCGTTTTTTTGATATGAAATAAGTGAATTAACTAAACTGTCGTAACCTTGCCAACTTAAAATACCAATTGAAAAATTAAGAGTAGACATTATAAATTTTCTAATTATGACTGATTAACATCAATATCTTCTAAAATGAGTGCTTCAAATTCTCTCAGACGTTTATATACGCTCGCTAGTTCAATAATAGTTGGCCATGCTTTTAATAAATATTGCATAGACCCCTCAACTCTTCCAAAAGCTCTAATAATCTGTTGCATAACACCAAGTGTTACAACACCTGCAACAATGGCTGGTGCTAAAAACACATAAGCAGATAAAACATTAGCTTGTAAATAAGCCATACGTCCAACATTAAAATATAAATAACGAAGATAACTTAAAAAATGGATACTCCTAACATCATCAAATAATTCTTCAATCTTTTTTGGTCTAATATTTCCATCATCTTCTGCAATAACAAGTAATTTTCTATACGCAGCTTCTTTTTTTTGTAAATCGTATTCCACTCCCACTAACCTTAATATCCAGCCTAAAGCTATTAAAAAAATGGTTCCACCTAATGTCCATATCAAAGCACCGCTGATCAAACCATATTGCCAATCCCCAAAGAAAAAAATAGGAATTCCAACTGATAATCCTAATAATATTGGAATAAACTGAATTAAAACCATAATTGACTCAATTAAACTTGTACCAAGTGATTCCATTATTCTAGAAAACTTTATTGTATCTTCTTGAACTCTTTGAGCTGCACCCTCAATGTTACTAGCTCTTTCATAAACTGAGTGATACCACTCAACCATAGCTGCCCGCCATCTAAATAAGAAGTGAGCTGTAAAAAAACTAATAATCACGTAAACTGAGACATATAAACCTGCTAATGAAATAAATGAAAACAAGCTTTCCCAGTATTCTTCAATTGTAATTGAATTAGGTTTAGATAAAGCTTTCTGAATCATATCATAAAATTCGCCAAACCACTTATTAATTTCAACATCAATTTTTACTTGAACCCAAAGTGATGTTAAAATTACAAATGATCCAATCCATGACCATAAAAGCCATTTTTTTATTACAAAAAATCTAAACATCTGAAACCCTTTAAATATTGCTGATTATGCTTCATTTTTATGTACATTGATACTTAACACTACTCCTACACTAATCAAAATCGTGAATAACGAAGTTCCACCGTAACTTATTAATGGCAAAGGTGCTCCCACAACAGGCAATAATCCACATACCATACCTATATTTAGAGTTAAGTAGAGAAATATTAATAACCCTACACCAAAAACTAATACTTTTGAAAATAAAGTGTCTACAGTAAAACTAATTTTAACAATAGATGCAATCAATACACAAAAAATTAAAATTATAGTCATCGCTCCAAAAAAACCTAATTCTTCAGAAATTAAAGTAAAAATAAAATCTGTGTGTTTTTCAGGTAAATAATTCAATCTGCTTTGACTTCCTAATAAATAACCTTTTCCAAAGAGCCCTCCTGAACCAATCGCTATTTTAGATTGTATGATCTGATAACCACTGCCTAAACTGTCAATTTCGGGATTAAGAAACACTAAAATTCTATTCTTTTGATAATCATATAACTGTTGCCAAATTATTGGGACAGAAGAAATAAACGTTAATAAAAATATAAAAACAAATTTTAGAGATACACCCACATAAAAAAGTATTGCGAATCCTAATATAATTATAGTTAATCCCGTTCCTAAATCTGGTTGAGAAATTACAATCAAACCTGGTATAATGATATATAAAATTGGAATGACGTAAGAAAACAGTCTGTTGAAGTTAATTTTTGATAATTGATCAAAATATTTAGCTAACATTAAAATTAATGCAAATTTCATCAGCTCAGATGGTTGAACGTTTAATCCACCTATCGTAATCCATCTTTGAACGCTTCCAACACCAAAAAATTTAACAAAAAAAAGTGACAGTAAGCCTAATAAAAATGATATCAGAGTGAGTTTATAAAAAAATTTTGGATGTATAAATGTTATTATAAACATTAAAAATACACCTATAATTAATCTTGTTAAGTGACTTTTTGCCCATGGATTCCAATTGCCTCCCGCTGCTGAGTATAACGCAGCAACCCCCACTAAACCTAAAAAAACAACACATAAAACTATAACCCAATTAATTTTTAAAAATTTAGTTAATAAAATATTAGTAGGATTGTCTGTAGAAAATTTATTGCTTTTATAATTCATAATTCTTTACACATTTTATATTTTATATTTTAAACAAATTTTTAAATACATCTCTAGCTATGGGTGCCGCAACTGAGGAACCACTTCCTCCATGCTCAACGACAACACTTATAGCGTATTTTGGCTTAGAAATTGGAGCATAACCAACAAAAAGTGCATGATCTCTTTTTTTCCATGGTCTATCTTCATTTTTAATTAGACCTTTTTCTCTTTCTTCTTCAGTAATTCTTACAACTTGCACGGTTCCAGTTTTACCAGCCATTTCAACCTTTTTAGATCCAATTTTATATTTTTTTGCAGTACCTTTTTTGCCAAGTACAACCTCTTCCATTGATTTTTTTATAAATTTTAGATGTTCTTGGTTAATATCAAGATTATTAAATTCTTTGTTATTATTGTTTTTAATTAAAGAAGGATTAATAGCGTATTTACTATTTGCAATTCTAGATACCATGGTTACAAGTTGAAGAGGAGTCGTTAAAATGTATCCTTGACCAATTGATGCGTTTAAGGTTTCTCCATATGTCCAATTCACACCGTCTCTTTGCAATTTCCATTTAATATTTGGCACCACGCCTTTTGTTTTTTCATCTGTCTCAATATTATAATATTGCCCTAAACCAAGTTTTTTCATCATGATAGCAATTTTATCTATACCTACCTTTAAACCTAACTCATAAAAAAATACGTCACATGATTGCTCAATTGCCTGCATTAAATTTAGGCTTCCATGTCCATTCTTGGCCCAACAATGAAAATTACTAGTTCCAAACTCTTTTACTCCAGTGCATGAAAACTTAGTATCATAATTAATAATTCCACTTTCAAGTGCTGCTAACGCAACTGCCATTTTAATAGTGGACCCTGGAGGGTATACTCCAGACATGCTTCTGTTTAGTAGAGGAGATCTAGTATTATTTTTTAATACACTCCACTCATTATCACTTAATCCATTAGAAAACATATTCGGATTAAACCCAGGTGAAGAAACACAACATAAAAGTTGACCATTTTCAACATCCATAACTATAACTGAACCCGAATGTGGATTAACTATCTTATTGGCTTGATTAGTATAAACAAAGTTATTATTAATGTATGAAATGTTTTCGTTAACTTCAATCTGCTTTTTAATTACTTTATTTTGAATCGACGTTAAATTATAATTACCCATTTCTAATCTTTGCATTGCAAAAGCTTGTAAACTCATATCTAACGACACTTGTATATCTTTACCAGAATTGGATTGCTCATAAATCTGAGTGTCTATGACATGACCTCTTGAAGTCACTTCATTTCTTTTTCTTCCAAATTTGCCTCGTAACTCAGTATCAAAAAACTTTTCCAAGCCTCTTTTTCCAACATCAAGACCAGGAACTGCTACCACTTTATCATTAAGTTTATCTAATTTTGAAAATACACCTGTATATCCAGTAAGATGACCTACTATTTTCCCTTGAGGATAAACCCTTTTCTTTGACATTGAAAAAGTAATTTCTGGAAATTCTACATTCCTTACTGCTAATTTTGCGACATCTCTTTGAGAAAGGTTTCTTGTTATCAAAATTTCTTTAGGGTTGTTGTTTTTTTTTTCATTCAAAGAAGAGTAGAATCGATCAAGATCTTTTTTATCAATATATATAATTTGTGATATTTTATAAATTAAAGCTTTAACATCTACTGATTCACTCCAATTTAATACAAGAGAAAAACTATCCATGTTACCTGCTAAAAGACGCATTTTCCTATCTAATATTCTACCTCGTTCTGGAGGAATAATAAAATAGTTAAATTGGTTTTGATTCGATAGCTTCTTATATTTCTGATTTTCAATTATTTGTAGGTCAAAAAATCTCCAACTTATACCTCCAACTACAAGAGTTTTTAAAAATGAAAGAAAAAAAAATCTTCTAGTTAGAGTTTGCTCTAATATTTTTTGATTATTATTTTTCATGCATCAACTTTTAAATAATCTTTGAATAAAATAAAATGAATTTATAATAATGTTTACAATTGGAAATGATACCAAGGTTATTCCAATATAATATAATATTGGACTGAGATCAGGAATTTTTAAATTTAACAACATATTAATTAACAAAGTTACAGTAAATGCAATAACAAAAATTATGGTAAAATATAACCAATCATCTTCATGTTTTTCATCAGCAATGTTAATTCTGATATTCTCAGTTAAATATTTAAACAATAAAAAGTAAATAGAAGTTAAACCTAAATTATTCCCTAAAAAAACATCATTTAATAAACCAATGCAAATTAAATTGAAATTAGAAAGTATATAATTAAATCTCTTAATAAACAAAAAAATTATAATCGAAACTAAACTCGGGGTTGCAGTATTAAATATTAGAAAAAAACTTAGAGATACTTCGATGTTGATCAAAAAAAAGATACCTATAAAAAAAAAGATGCTTTTTGATAAATTATATATAAAATAAAAAAAAAGATTATTATTCATTAATCTTCAGCACTCTCAAGTTTTCTGCTTCCACTCGAATCGATTCCCTTAAGACCCAGAGAGGTCTTAGGTTTTTGCATAGGTGCAAAACCATCAAAGTCATTATTAGCATCTTGAGGTAAATTAAAATTTGTTATAATTGAAATATAAGTAATCCTATTAAGATCTACAGAAGGCTTTACGGAGTATTTCCCAGAAAAAGTTTTAACTACATTTCCAATATTTATGCCTGCGGGCAGTCTGCCACCATGACCAGATGTTTCCAAAGATTCACCTTCAATAAGAGTTGCTTCAGAAGATAAAAATTTGATTTTTAACAATTGACTATTCTGTCCTTGAATGATTGCTGGCCAATTACTTTGTGTTAAATAAGCAGGTATCATTGAATTAATATCTATAATTAATAATATTCTACTAGAATTAAAACTAACATTAACCACATAACCAACTAATCCAAGAGAAGAAATAGCTGGTTGACCTATTTTTACTCCATCTTTAGTACCTGCATCAATTAAAACTGTGTTAGCAAACGTGCCTCCAGGTGATGTTAATGCTCTACCAGTAACTATTCTAATTTTATTTTGGGGTATGGAGTTTAATAATTTTCTTAACTCTAATAGTTCAAGTTCATTACTTGCAATTTTACTATTTGAAACTCTAAGTCTTCTGATTTCACTTTTTAGCCTTATATTTTCGTCTCTTAAAGATCCCGTTGATTTTACTTCTTCAAGAACACCCGCTATTTCTTTAACAGGCTTGTTAAACATATAGGTGATTGGAGCTGTAAAATCAGACACAAAAGCTTTGAAATTTCTTACTGCAATAAGATCTAATTTTCCTAAAAAAACTAAAATCAAACATAACAAAACTAAAAAGAAATTAAAGTTTTTTGAGTATTTAAATGTTTTTTTATTTGACGGCTTGCCTGAAACCACCTGATACCACTCGAAAAAAAGTTAATATAAACTAAACACCTATCAACACGTTTCTTAAAGATTTCATTTCATCAAGACAACGGCCAGTTCCCATTACTACACAAGTAAGAGGATCTTCAGCAATTACAACAGGTAATCCAGTAGCTTCTCTTATCGTTGTATCTAGTTCTCCTAAAAGAGCTCCACCTCCAGTAAGCACTATACCTCTTTCGACTATATCAGCAGCTAATTCCGGTGGTGTTTGTTCTAATGCTGTTTTAGTAGCTTCAATAATTTGACCAACTGGTTCAGCCAAAGCTTCACAAATTTGAGCTTGATTTATTTCAATTTCTTTTGGGACCCCATTTACTAAATCTCTACCTCTAACTTCAATACTTGCACCTACACCATCTTTGGGTATTTTTGCTGTTGCAATTCCCTTTTTTATTCTCTCAGCTGTCATCTCTCCAATTAATAAATTATGATGACGTCTGATAAATGCCACTATTGCATCATCAAATTTATCACCACCTACCCTAACTGATCGAGCATAAACGATATTACCTAATGATAAAATAGCTACCTCTGTGGTACCCCCTCCAATATCGACTACCATTGAACCTGATGCTTCTGTAACTGGTAAATTTGCTCCAATTGCTGCAGCCATAGGCTCTTCAATAAGATACACTCTTCTAGCACCAGCAGCTTCTGCTGATTCTTGTATTGCTCTTCTTTCAACTGCAGTTGCGCCAGATGGAACGCATATCACTACCTGAGGACTAACTAAAGCTGATCTTTTATGAACTTTTCTAATAAAATGTTTAATCATTTCTTCTGCGACATCAAAATCGGCAATCACTCCATCTGCCATTGGCCTGATTGCTTTTATATTCCCAGGAGTTTTACCAAGCATGGTTTTTGCTTCTTCACCCACTGCTAATACTTGGGATTTCCCTCTTATCTCTGTGATTGCTACTACAGAAGGTTCGTTTAAAAGAATACCCTGACCTTTGACGTAAACTAGTGTATTTGCAGTACCCAGATCAATTGCAAGGTCAGCAGAAAGTAATCCTCTTAAATATCCAAACATTTGTAATTCCTTATAAACTATTTACAATCCTAGTTAATAAATATTATTATCATAGAAAACAAGATAAATAATTAATTTAAAGTAAAGTTTAAATAAATTCTAATTTTTATCTTTATCTACTAGTCTGTTAGCAGTAATCCAAGGCATCATAGCCCTTAGTTCATTTCCAACAGCTTCTATTGGATGGTCAGCAACTTTCCTTCGAGTAGCTTTAAAACTAGTTTGATTAACCTTGTTTTCTAACATCCAATCACGCGTAAATTTTCCCGACTGAATATCTTCTAGTATTCTTTTCATTTCAGCCTTAGTTTCTGAAGTTATTAGCCTAGGACCAGTAACATATTCTCCGTATTCTGCAGTATTACTGATGGAATAATTCATGTTTGCAATTCCACCTTCATATATCAAATCAACTATTAATTTAACTTCGTGAAGACACTCAAAATAAGCCATTTCTGGAGCATAACCAGCCTCAGTCAGAGTTTCATAACCTGCTCTAATTAACTCCACCAAACCTCCGCATAACACTGTTTGTTCTCCAAACAAGTCAGTCTCACACTCTTCTTTAAATGTGGTTTCAATCACGCCTGACCTTCCTCCTCCAACAGCAGAAGCATAAGACAAGCCAATATCATGTGTGTTACCAGAAACATCTTGATCAATTGCTATTAAACAAGGAACTCCTCCACCTTTTTGATATTCAGATCTCACTGTATGGCCAGGACCTTTTGGAGCAACCATAAAAACATCAATATCATTTCTAGGTTCTATTAAGTTAAAGTGAACGTTTAATCCGTGAGCAAAAGCAATTGCCGCTCCTGATTTCATATTTTTTTCAATTTCTTCTCTATAAATTTCACCCTGAAGTTCATCAGGGGTTAACATCATTATAACATCAGCCCATTTTGAAGCATCTGCAACATTCATTACTTTAAAACCTGCAGATTTTGCTTTATCTATAGAATTAGAATCTGAACGTAAAGCAACTGCAATCTCCTTTACTCCACTATCTCTTAAATTAGCTGCGTGTGCATGACCTTGACTACCATAACCAACAATAACAACTTTTTTATTTTTAATTAAATTTATATCTGCATCTCTGTCGTAGTACACTCGCATTAAATAACTCCTTAAGTAAGTAAATGAAAAAATATAATAATCTTATTATCAGGTAAGTTTAATTTGTTCTAGTACTTTTGTTTCTGTTTTGTCACCTCTTGAAATTGCAGAAACACCAGTACGTGATATCTCTATATCTCCAAGTGATTTCATCAGCCCTATGAAGGCGTCTATTTTATTAGGCCTTCCTGTTAATTCAAATACAAAACTGCCTAGAGTAACATCTAATGTTCTTGCTCTAAACGTTTCTGCTATTCTCAAAGCCTCTACTCTATTAGCCCCATCAGCAACTAATTTAATTAATGCTAATTCGCTTTTAATAAAAGGACCTTCCAATGTAAGATCCCTTACAAGATGGACAGGAACAATTCTTAAGAGTTGTGACTTTATTTGTTCTATTGTCATAGAAGTACCTCTAGTTACTAGTGATATTCTAGATAAATGACGTCTATTATCTATTTCAGTAACTGTAAGGCTTTCAATGTTATAGCCCCTGCCAGAAAATAAACCTATTACCCTTGCAAGAGTTCCAGGTTGATTATCAACTACAAGAGATAATGTTCTTGAAGTTTCTTCTTCATTAATTTCATTATTTTGATATACCGACATCTTAATTACCTTTTAAACTAAAGCTAAACCAGATTCAGATGTATCTGCACCCTTATCATCTGAACTAAGTATCATTTCATTATGGGCCGCACCAGAAGGTATCATTGGAAAACAATTTTCTTCTTTTTCAACTCTAATATCAGCTATAACTGGGCCATTAGTATTGATCATTTCATCAATTGTAGCATCTAAATTACTAACATCATCAACTCTTAAACCTTTTATACCAAAGCTTTTTGCTAACATTATAAAGTCTGGCAAAGAAGATGTGTAACTTTGACTATATCTTGACCCATGATTTAATTCCTGCCACTGTCTTACCATACCCATCCATTGATTATTTAAAATAAAAATTTTAATTGGTAAATTATACTGAACAATTGTTGAAAGTTCTTGCATGTTCATTAAAAAAGAAGCTTCGCCAGAGATGTCTATAACTAAAGATTTTGGATGAGCAATTTGTACCCCAACAGAAGATGGTAAACCATAACCCATTGTACCCAAACCTCCAGAAGTCATCCAATGTTTAGGGGCAGAGAACCCAAAATATTGAGCAGCCCACATCTGATGTTGACCAACTTCAGTAGTTACATAAGTATCTTTATCTATTGTCTTTTCATATAAAGATTTTATAGCCTGTTGAGGCTTGATAGTTGTTGCACCTTGTATAAATCCCAATGAATTCTTGGCTCTCCAATTATTTATTTGATTCCACCAGCTGGATTTAGATTGTATACTTTTTATATTATGACTTTTTTTGATCTCTTTAATCAAAAGAGATAAAACTTCTTTACAGTCGCCAACTATTCCAAAATCCACATGAACGACTTTATTTATTGAAGATTTATCAATGTCAATATGAATTTTTTTTGATTTAGGCGCAAATGCGTTTAATCTTCCAGTAACTCTATCGTCAAACCTAGCTCCCACGTTTAACATTACATCACAATTATGCATTGCTAAATTCGCTTCATAAGTTCCATGCATGCCAAGCATACCTAAAAAGTTTTTGTTCTTATTTGAGACTACGCCTAAACCCATAAGTGTCAAAGTTACTGGAGCGTCAAGTAAATTAACTAACTCAGTTAATAAATTAGATGCTTCTAGACCAGCATTTACCACACCACCACCAGCATATATTATTGGTTTTTTTGAATTAATTAACAAGTCAGCAGCTTGACTAATAATTTCAACATCAATTTGTGGTAAAACAGTAGTTAAAATTTTATTAATTTTAGTAGGTTTTTTTATATATTGTATATTAGTTAGTTGTATATCTTTTGGAAGATCAATAAGCACTGGCCCTGGCCTTCCTGATGACGCGATTTCGAATGCTTGATGAACTGTAGCACATAAAAAATCAGCGTTTTTAACTAAGTAATTATGTTTTGTACAAGGTCTAGAAATACCTGTAGTGTCCGCTTCTTGGAATGCATCGGTCCCAATTAAATGAGTTGGAACTTGTCCACTAAGACAAACTATTGGAACTGAATCCATTAATGCATCAGTTAAACCAGTAATTGCATTGGTGGCACCTGGACCAGACGTAACCAAAACACAACCTACTTTCCCAGTTGATCTCGCATAACCTTCAGCAGCGTGAACAGCAGCCTGTTCATGCCTCACTAAAACATGTTTAATTTTTTTATTTTTAAAAAGAGCATCGTATAGTGGAAGGACAGCACCACCAGGATATCCAAAAATCACTTCTACACCATTTTCAACTAGGGCTGTGATTACAGCCTCAGCTCCAGTCATTTTATTATCTTTACTCATCAATCAAAACTTCCAATTATATTGTTTTGAATTAAATAACAAAAACTCAAATAACCGTCAATAAATTATTATAATATTGCAATTAAATACAATTAATTGAAATTTAATTACATATTAACAATTTTATATGGAATATAATTATGCTTAAACCATGTTATTTGTCTTTTCACATAACGTCTCGTATCTCTCATACTCAAGGAAATTGCTTCTTCAAGAGAAATTTCTTTATCTAAATAACTTAGCAGCCATTTGACACCAAGAGATTTAGCAATAGGTAACGATCTATCAACCTTATGATAAATTGATTCCACTTCTGCTAAACCACCCTCTAAAAGCATTTTATTAAATCTATCGTCACATTTATTATAAAGAGTTTTTCTATCTAAACAGAATAAAAAAGGATAAATAACCTTATCAATTTTTCTTTCTCTTGGTAAGCTATGCCAATAAGACATATTTTTTCCTGTTTCGACAAAAACATTATATGCCCTCAGTAGCCTGTGCTTATCGTTATTTGTCCTTTTAAAAGAAGGATCTATATCAAAGATCAACTCTTTAAATTTTTCAATGCCAATTTGATTAAACTTTGACAAACATTGTTTTTTTGTTTTTTGGGTTATATTAGGAATTGGTGACAAACCATTTATCACAGCATTTAAATATAAACCAGATCCTCCTACTAGAATGGGTACTTTCTGATATTTCCTAATATCTATCAGAGTAGACTTTAAATCTAACAGCCAATCTGAAACTGAAAAGTTGATATTGGTATCCACATAACCATACAAAAAATGAGGCACATCTTTCATTTCATTTTTTTTTGGCCTTGCTGAGAGCAAGTTAATATCCTTATAAACCTGAACTGAGTCGGCATTTATTATTGCTCCATTGATTTTTTTAGCTAATTCAATTGCAATAGCGGATTTACCTGTACAAGTAGCACCAGCAATAATAATCATATCATTTTTCCAAGAATATTTATTTTTGGTTAGGTCAAATGATTTTTCAAAATTTACAGTACTAGACATAATAACTACAATCATATATCAAAATTTTATGGAATTTTATATACTAATAACAGATACAAAAGAATGTAAAATCAATAATTTTATATTAGACTCTATTTCCGGGTATATAGAAGCTAGTACTGGTAAAAAAATACTTTTAAGAGAGCTTAGTTCTAATAAAGCATATGAATGGGTATTTTCTAAAACCATAATAAATGAAGAAACAAAAAATTGGATAAGCAACTTTCTTTCTTCACATAATATAGATTGTAATTTTATTAAATCTGGCAAAAACAGAAAAAAAAAATTACTTTTAGCTGATATGGATAGCACGATAATTGAAGAAGAAAGCTTAGATCAGTTAGGAAAATTAATTGGTAAAGAAAAAAATATTATTGAAATTACTGAAGATGCTATGAATGGAATAATAGATTTTGAAGAAGCCTTAATTAGAAGAGTAGCCATGCTAAAAGGTCATTCAGCAGATATTTTAGACCTTTTAAAAGAAAAAATAAATATTAATGTTGGTGCCAAAGAACTAATTAAAACTATGAACTTTAATGGGTCAAAAACTATTTTAGTCTCTGGCGGATTTACTTTTTTGACTGAACACTTAAAAAGTATATTAGGTTTTACCTATGCTCACGCTAACTCACTTGAAATTATACAACAAAAAGGTGTCCTCCCCACATTATCTGGGAAAGTCATAGAGCCTATACTAAACAAAAATTCTAAACTAGAATATTTAAGAATGTATATTGAAAAGTATAGATTAAATGATACAGACACAATCTGTGTAGGTGATGGCGCAAATGACATTGAAATGATCAAAAATGCTGATTTTGGAGTATCTTTTAATGGCAAAAAAATACTTGATCAAGAAGCAAATATCCACTTCAAAAACACTAACCTTAGAGGCTTGTTATATGCTCAAGGTTATAGTGATAAAGAGATAATTAAATAATAATTATTTTAATTCCAATGCTACAAATCTGGTGCCACTCTCAACCTTTACAAGAAGAAGGATAGCTTTTCTTTTTTGTTTAATAGCATTTTTAATAGCATCTTCAATAACGTCTATAGAATTAACTTCTATTTGACCAACTCTTACAATTACCATACCAGGCAGAAGACCAGCTTCTTGTGCAACACTACCTTCTTTAACGGAAGAAATTAAAATTCCTGTTTTTATTTTTTTTAGTTTAAATTTATCTATGTTGGATTTTGACAACTCCTCGGCTACAAAACCTAACTTTTCAAAAGTCTTAGATTTGGAATTTTTATTACCATTAGATTTAGTAATGAGGTTTTCTTTTTCAGCTAATTCTAATTCTCCTAAAACAACATTTAAAGTAATTGTTTTACCGTTTCTTAAAATAACTAAAGGGACTGATTTACCAACCGGTGTTCCTGCAACAACTTTAGGTAACTCTTTCATAGTATCAATATCAATGCCATTAAATTTTAAAATAACATCCCCTGTTTTTACGCCTGCTTTTTGAGCAGGGCCACCTTCAGTTGCAGATGAGACTAAAGCACCTTTTACTGACTTCATTCCTAAACTATCAGCTATTTCTTGTGAAATTTCCTGGATTAAAACACCAAGCCAACCTCTTTTAGTTCTTCCATATTGTTTAAGTTGATCTGTAACTTGTTTAGCTAAGTTTGATGAAACTGCAAATCCAATACCTACAGAACCACCAGATTGAGAAAAAATGGCTGTATTTATACCTACCACATTTCCGTTCATGTCAAATAATGGCCCCCCTGAATTACCTCTATTAATAGAAGCATCAGTTTGAATATAATCATCATATGAACCTGACAAATTTCTACCTCTTGCAGATACTATTCCAGCTGTTACAGTACCACCAAAACCAAATGGATTGCCTATTGCCATAACCCAGTCACCTACTCTTAGCTTATTAGAATCTCCAAACTTCACGGCAGTTAATTTAGTTTTTTTAGGGTTTATTTTAAGAAGTGCAACATCTGTTTTTGGATCCTTACCTACAACTGTAGCTTCAAAAGACGTATCATCATACAATATAACCATAATTTTTTCAGCATTATCAATTACGTGATTATTAGTAATGATGTATCCGCTTTTATCAATAATAAATCCTGAACCCAGTGATTGTGCTTTACGCTTTTTTCCACCAGGCTTTTCGAATTGTTTAAAAAAATCTTCAAAAGGTGAACCAGGAGGGAAAGAAGGCATTTCTCTTGATTTTTGTTCTATAACTGTTGTAGTTGAGATATTTACTACAGAAGGACTAAGCTTATCTGCTAGATCTGCAAAACTCTCAGGCACGCTATTAGAGTGAGCTATACTTGCTGAAAAAAACAAAAGGAAAAAGTGAGTTAATAATAAATTACTACTTTTTTTTATGAGAACATTAAGAATTGACATTATTCACCTTTAAATATTATTTTCCAAATTAATACCAGAAAAAAGGCGGCTTTAAGGCTTAATTTTGGATAAAATTTGTTATTTTATAAATAGTTAAATTAAATACTTTTATTTGCCGCCTTGATTCCCAAAAAAACTAAAAAAGTCACTATCTGGACTCAAAAGCATTGTTGTACCGTCATCAGAGAAAGTATTTTCATAAGCAAGCATAGATCGATAAAATTTAAAGAATTTTTTATCTTGTCCGAAAGCGTCAGAATAGATTTTTATAGCTTCACCATCTCCATTTCCTCTTAGTGCCTCTGCTTTTCTTTTACTTTCAGCTACTAAAACAACTTTTTGCTTTTCAGCGTCTGCTCTGATTTTTTGAGCTTCCTCAGAACCTTCTGCTCTAAACTCTTTGGCTTCCTGATTTCTCTCAGTTTTCATTCTGTTAAAAATATTTTGAACAGTAGCTTCAGGATAGTCAGCTCTTCTTATTCTAACATCAACAATTTCCATTCCAAGCTTTTTAATAGTGGAATTTACCTCTCCGCTTATATCATCAACAATTTGAGTTCTAGCATCCGATAAAATTGCTGTAAGCTCAAATTTACCAAAAACTCTTCTTACTGATGAATCAATTATAGATTCTAATCTCTGTCGTGCTCCAAACTCGCTTCTAACAGTTTGAAAAAAAAGCAGAGGATCTATAATTTTGAATCTTGAATAAGTGTCTACCTCTAATCTTTTTTGGTCAGCCAAAATCACTTCTTCTGAATCCTTAGAAACTAGAGAAAGGACTCTTTTATCAAAATATGTAACTTCTTGTATAAATGGTATTTTAAAGTTTAAACCTGGTTTATTTATCAACCTTTTTGGTTCACCAAATTGAAGAATTAACGCTTGCTGAGTTTGGTCAACAGTAAAAAAAGAACTTAACAATCCAAATAAAACTGCAAGAAAACTTACTCCTGATATTATTTTATAAGAAGACATTATTTATCACCTCTTTGTTTTAATTGATCTAGTGGCAAGTAAGGAACAACTCCAGATGAGCTAGCTGACTTATCCATAATTATTTTTTTAACTTTAGAAAAAACTTTTTCCATGGTTTCTAAATAGATTCTTGATTGTGTGACTTCAGGATTTAATTTATAGCTTTCAAAAATTGAATTAAATCTATCAGCATCACCTTTTGCTCTATTTACGACTTCACTAGCATAAGCTTCAGCTTCTGAAATTAACTGAGCAGCCTCACCCCTGGCTCTCGGCACAATATCATTCCTGAAAGCCTCAGCTTCATTTATGAGTGTATCTCTATCTTGACGAGCTCTTTGTACGTCATTGAATGCATCAATAACTTCAGCAGGAGGATCAACTGATAATAATTGTACATCTCTTATTTCAACACCAGATTGGTATTCATTAAGTAAATCTTGGAGCATTGTTTTAGCCTTAAGCTGAATCTCTTGTCTACCATCTGTTAAGGCGGTTTGAATTTTGGTTTGGCCTATTATATCCCTCATTACTGATTGCGCAGCAACTTTTACTGTTTCTGGCGGATCTTGAATATTAAATAAGTACGCCCCAGCATCAGCAATTTTCCAAAACACGATAAAGTCAATATCAATGTTGTTTTCGTCACCTGTAATCATTTTTGATTCATCTGGAACATCTCTTCTACTGGTAGAAGCACCACCAAATGATCTGTAGCCAATTTCGATACGATTATCTCTGGTAACATCGGGAGTTAACACTTTTTCTATAGGGCTTGGAAGGTGATAATGCAATCCAGGTGGAGTGGTTCTCACCCACTCACCAAACCTCATTACTACACCTTGTTCTTGAGGATTAACTCTGTAAATACCTGACATCAACCAAATAGCTATAATAACTAAAAATATTAATGAAACTCCTTTTCCACCTCCAAAACCAGAGGGCATCATTTTTTTAAATTTATCTTTGCTTTCTCTAATCATTTGATCAACATCTGGTGGAGTGCCATTAGAATTTGGTCTTTTTCCCCAAGGGTTTTGATTGCCACCGTTACCCCAAGGACCTGAACCATTATCGTTGTTTTTGTTTATAATCATAAAAGTTACTCCAGATTGACTATTAAAGAATAAAGTATAGTTAGACATAGATAATTCTGATGCTGTTACAATTTATATTTGTATGATACTAATGATTTTCAACCTTTATAATAATTATTTCTAGGTAAAATTTATGGAAAATAAAATATTATACCAAATTAATTCAACTCTTAAGTCTATAGTTCTAAAAAATCAAACTATAAACTTGTTAGATAGCAACTTAGTAAATGGATTGAAATTTCATAAAAATACAGTCAGCTTTACTCTTGAACTTCTTCCTGAACAACTAAAAGAATCTCAAGAAATTAAGAACATTATAGAAAAAAAGTTATTAAATATTAAAGATGTCCAAAAAGTTGAAATTATATTAACCGCTCATAATGCTAAGAAAGATAGTACTAGTAATTCACAAAATTCTCTTCTAAAGCCCGCCACTCACATAATTGCAGTAGCTAGCGGCAAAGGTGGTGTTGGAAAATCAACAACTGCAATCAACATTGCATTATCATTATCAAAGCTAAAATATAAGGTTGGTATTTTAGATGCTGATATTTATGGTCCAAGTCTGCCAAAGTTAACAGGTATCAGTAATAAACCCAAAAGTAATGGAAAAAAAATCATTCCACATAATGCTTTTGGATTACAAGCTATGTCAATTGGATATTTAGTTCCTGAGGATGCTGCAACAATATGGCGAGGACCAATGGTTATGAGCGCTATTGAACAATTGTTAAGAGACGTTGATTGGCAGGATTTAGAAATTTTAATAATTGATATGCCTCCAGGCACTGGAGATGCACAATTAACTTTATCACAAAGAGTTAAGCTTGCTGGAGCTATAATTGTGTCTACACCCCAAGATTTATCCTTAATAGACGCTAGAAAGGGACTTAACATGTTTAAAAAAGTTAATGTACCAATTTTAGGTATAATAGAAAACATGAGTTATTTTGTATGCTCTAACTGTGAAAAAAAACATCCAATATTTGGGAATGGCGGCGCTAAAATTGAAGCTGAAAAACTAGGAGTTCCATTCCTTGACGAAATCCCCTTGGATATAAAATTAAGAACAACCTCTGACGAAGGAAAACCAATTGTTGAAGAAGATCCTGATCACATTATATCCCAAAAATACATGAATATAGGGTCTCGTATAATTGAAACAATATTAAAAAACAAAAAAGTGTCTCCCACAATAACTCAATAGCTATAGTTTATTTATTCTTCTATATTGCCAATAACTAAACTCAGGATAGCTTTTATCTTTTTTGAAATGGTCTAATTTAATTTTATCCCATTTTTCTTCTTCAAGTATTGGAAATTTAGTCCCCACATTTGTATCAAATATTACTTTTGTTATCTCAATAACATTACAATACTGAAGCCCTAATTTATAGATTTGAGCACCTCCAAATAGAAAAATTTTATCTTTTGTCTCTGAATTATTAATTAATTTATTTTTTTCTATCCATTGATTACTTTTAGTTATTGCATCTTCAAATGAGTTTACAACAATTGCTCCTTCTGCTTTCCAAGACTTTGAATTAGTTAATACAATATTACCACGACCTGGAAGTGGTTTACCTATTGAATCCCAAGTTTTTCTTCCCATAATCAATGGGGTTCCAATCGTCAAAGACTTTAATCTTTTTAAGTCACCAGGTAAGTGCCAAAGTAACTTATTTCCATCCCCAATGATTCTATTTTGATTCATTGCAACTATAGCGATGAGGGGGAATTTCAAATTATTATTATTATTCATGTTTAAACTGCTATTGGAGCAGAAATACTTGGGTGTGGTTTGTAATCAGTAATTTCAAAATCTTCATATTTAAAATCATTTATGTTTTCAAACCTTTTTCTAAATTTAATATTAGGTAATTTTTTAGTATCTCTTAATAATTGAATATTAGCTTGCTCAATATGATTTTGATAAATATGCGCATCACCTAAAGTATGAATAAAATCACCTGGCGACAATCCACAAACATTAGCAATCATATGAGTAAGAATGGAATAAGAAGCAATATTAAAGGGAACACCTAAAAATATGTCTGCACTTCTTTGATACAACTGACAGGATAACTTATTATTAGAAACATAAAATTGAAACAAACAATGACATGGAGGAAGAGCCATTGAACCTACATCTGAAGGATTCCATGCTGAAACCACCATTCTTCTTGAATCTGGGTTATTTTTGATTTGCATTATAACATCTTCAAGTTGATCTAATTTTCTTCCATCTGGAGATTCCCATCTTCTCCATTGTTTTCCATATACTGGACCTAAATCGCCTTTTTCATCTGCCCACTCATTCCAAATTGAAACATTATGTTCTTTCAAATAAGAAATATTTGTATCACCTTTAATAAACCATAAAAGTTCATGAATAATTGACTTTAGATGAAGTTTTTTTGTTGTTAATAATGGTAAACCATCATTTAGATTAAAACGCATTTGCCAACCAAAAACAGATTTAGTACCAGTCCCCGTCCTGTCACCCTTATGAGCTCCTTTTTTTAGCACATGGTCTAGCAGATCTAAATATTGCTTCATTAAAACCTCAACAATAAAAACTTATACTATGTGCTCTTTAATTAAAAAAATAAATATTGTATAGTAAAAAAGTCATTTTAATGACTATGGTGATAAACATTTTTTAGAATAAGCTTAGCGGACCCGGGGGCGGTACCCGGCGCCTCCACCAATCTGTTGAGGGGGCGAAATAGGATCGACGCATGTAGTAAAAATTAAACTTTCACTCGGCATTGTACCACCGTTATCGGACAATTTAAGTAGTTGCAAATGACAACTATGCTCCGGTAGCTGCAGCAGCGTAAGCAGCCAAAGCAACCGAAACTTAGTCCAATTCTTTAGCTAGTATTGGCGGGGTTCAAAATTACCTGGCAACAGAAAATTTGAGATGGCGAGGAGTTTACTTCTCGCCATTTTTATATTTGTAAATTTATCTTGAAACTGTAGCTAGAAAAAATATACAATAATATATAAGTTTTTTAAGGATTTGTTTTGACAGATAATAATGATGATGGATTTAAATCTAAAGGCTTCGACTATGATTCTTTAGTTGAGGAAGGTCTTAAAGATGTAGTTAAGAGAGTTTTAAAAATTACATCAGAAACAGGTTTGATAGGAAATAGTCATTTCTTTATATCTTTTAATGGAGATGATCCTGATGTTATAGTTCCCGATGAATTAAAAAACACAGATAACTCTGAAATTAAAATAATAATACAACATCAATTTTGGGATTTAAAATCAACTGACAATCATTTTGAAGTTACTCTATCATTCAATGGCAAGAAAAAAAATATCTCAGTTCCATTTAAGGCATTAACATCTTTTACTGACCCTTCAGTAGGATTTGGACTCCAATTTAAAATTGACAAACAATTAAAACTCTCAAATGGAGAAAATCAAACTGAACTTTCAGATATAGAAAAAACACCTAAATCATCAGAAAATGTAAAATCTGGTGAAATAGTCTCACTTGATGCATTTAGAGATAAAAAATAAAATAATTTAAAAATTCAGGAGAGCGTTTTGAGCGATTTTTGCTATTCACCAATGTTTCCAGTTTCAAAAGATAAAACTGAGTATATTAAAATTTCAGATTCCTTTGTTAATACTACTAAAGTAAATGATACAGAAATTTTAATGATCGACCCTAAAGCTCTTACCTTACTTTCTCAAAGAGCTTTTAAGGATGTTTCTCACCTATTAAGAAAATCTCATCTTCAACAACTTAGAAATATACTTGACGACAAGGATGCATCAAACAATGATCATTTTGTTGCATTAACTATGCTAAAAAATGCTAACATTGCCTCATCTGGTGTTTTACCTATGTGCCAAGATACTGGGACAGCAATTATAATAGGCTACAAGGGTGAAAAAGTTTTTACAAATTCAAACGACGAGGAATACTTGTCTTTAGGTGTTTATAAAACTTACCAAGAAAATAATCTAAGGTTCTCTCAATTAGCCCCTATTTCAATGTTTGAAGAAAAAAATACTGCTAACAATTTACCTGCTGAAATTAGTTTATTTGCTAATCAAGGATTGGAATATAAATTTGCATTCGTTCAAAAAGGTGGAGGCTCAGCTAACAAAAGTTTTTTATTTCAAGCTACTCCTTCTATTTTAAATCCAAATGATTTAAAAAAATTTCTATATGAAAAAATTATATCTCTTGGAACAGCTGCGTGCCCACCATATCATTTGTCAATTGTAATTGGAGGAACTTCGGCAGAAGCAAATCTAAAAACGGTTAAACTAGGTTCAATGCGCTACTTAGATGCTCTTCCTGAGAAAGGTAATGTTAACACAGGACACGCTTATAGAGATCTTGAGTGGGAAAAAATAGTTTTAGATTTAACAAGAGAAATGGGAATTGGTGCACAATTTGGTGGTAAATATTTCTGTCATGATGTTAGAGTTATAAGATTACCACGGCATGGAGCATCATTACCGATAGGAATTGGTGTATCTTGTTCAGCAGACAGACAGGTTTTAGGTAAAATAAATAGAGATGGTATCTTCCTTGAAAAATTGGAAACCAACCCCAGTCAATTTCTACCAGATATAAATTTCAATGATGTTTCAGAAGATATAATTAATATTGATTTAAATCAGCCTATGAAGAATATATTAGAGCAATTAGACAAATATGAAGTTAAAACACGTGTGTCTCTAACAGGACCCTTGATAGTTGCAAGAGATATAGCACATGCAAAGTTGCTTGAAAGATTAAATAAAAAAGGCTCTTTACCAGATTATATTAAGAACCACCCAGTTTATTATGCAGGTCCTGCAAAAACTCCTGAGGGAATGGCATCGGGATCATTTGGGCCTACCACTGCAGGTAGAATGGACGCATATGTTGATAAGTTCCAAGAAAATAATGGATCTATGATAATGTTAGCAAAGGGAAATAGATCTAAACAAGTGACAGACGCATGTAAAAAACATGGTGGATTTTATCTAGGCACAATAGGCGGAACTGCGGCAAAGGTTGCACTTGATTGTATTAAAAAAATAGAGGTTTTAGAATTTTCAGAGTTGGGAATGGAAGCGGTGTGGAAAATAGAAGTAGAGGATTTCCCTGCATTTATTGTCATAGATAACAAAGGAAATGATTTTTTTAAAAACTAACTTAATTTTTTAAATACAAACTTTAATTAGTCATCTTTTTCATTATTGAATAAAGATCAGACTTTCCTTCAAATCCTATACCGTTAATTTCTGGAAGTGTTATATAACTATTACTGACTCTAACTTCATCTGGAAATCCACCATAAGGTTGGAAAAGATCAGGGTAACTTTCATTACCCCCGAGCCCTAACCCAGCTGCAATTGCCAATGACATTTGATGACCCCCATGAGGTATACATCTAGACAGATCCCAATCATTCTCTTTAAGCATGTCAATAATATTCAAATACTCAACTAATCCATAACTCAGAGCGCAATCAAACTGTAACCAGTCTTTATCTTTCCTCATACCTGCATACCTTATGAGGTTTCTAGCATCCTGCATAGAAAATAAGTTCTCTCCTGTCGCAATGGATCCTGAGTAATGATTACCCAACTCTTTGTGAAGTTCAAAATCCAAGGGGTCACCTGGTTCTTCATACCAAAAAAGGTTATAATTCGACAATTTTTTTGCATAATCAATTGCTGTTTTAAGATCAAATCTTCCATTCGCATCAACAGCCAATCTATCGTTAGGACCTAAAATTTTTAATACAGCTTCTATTCTTTTGCAGTCCTCAGAAAGAGATGCACCACCAATTTTTTTCTTAACCACAGAATAGCCTAAATCTAAATATTTTTTAATCTCGTCAGTTAAACCAACTATACCTTGCTCAGGCCAATAATATCCCCCAGCAGCATACACAAAAACGTCTCTATTAGGATTTCCATTACCATATTTTTCTGAAAGTAATTGATATAAAGGTTTTTCTTCAATTTTAGATACAAGATCCCAAATAGCCATGTCAATAGTTCCAACAGCTACTGATCTTTCTCCATGACCACCTGGTTTTTCATTTTTCATCATAATGTCCCACATTTTTTGGGGATCAAAATTAGTCTTATCTTCATTTAACATTGTTTCCGTTTTAGCTTCTAATAGTCTAGGCCTAAACCTTTCTCTTATAAGATGACCTTGACCATATCTACCATTAGAATTAAAACCATAACCTATAACAGGTTTCCCATTTTTAATAACGTCAGATACCACGGCAACTAAGCTAATTGTCATTTTAGAAAAATCTATATAAGCATTCTTAATGTTTGAACTAATAGATTTAGTTTCTTCGATAATTTTAGTTATTTTCATATTAGAAGTCTCAAACAAGTTAAATAAATATAATAATTTTATTATTTAAATAGAAATCTTTATTTACTGTAGACTATGAATATTAACCTTGGCGGGCTTTAAACCGAGGATTTTTTTTGTTAATTACGTAAAGACGGCCTCTACGTTTAACTATCTGACAATTTCTGTCTCTAACTTTTAATGTTTTTAAAGAGCTTACTACTTTCATGATTGCCAACCAAATAATTTAAATTTTTATATTTATTATATTATCGTCTAATTTTGGTCAAGTTGTATTATCGAGAAATAAAAGTTAATTAAACTTGACCCCACAACCACCCAAACCACAGTAACCATTTGGATTTTTATAAAGATACTGTTGATGATAAATTTCTGCAAAATAAAAACTAATGTTACTTTTTATCTCTGTAGTTATTTCACCTACCTTTTGAGTATTTAGTTTGCTTTGAAATATTTGGAATGTTTCTTTAATTTTTTTTAAATGTTCATTATGATTAATAAAAATAGCTGATCGATATTGAGTTCCAATATCATTTCCCTGCCTCATTCCTTGAGTTGGGTTATGTCCTTCCCAAAAAAGAATTAATATATCTAATAGTTGAACTTTATTTGGATCATACACCAACCTTACAACCTCTGTATGACCTGTTAATCCACTGCATACTTCTTCATATGTTGGGTTCTTAGTATATCCTCCTGCATAACCAACTGAAGTATGATAAATTCCATTGAGGTCCCAAAATATTTTTTCAGCTCCCCAAAAACATCCCAAACCTAAGATTATACTTTTATACCCATCAGGGATTAAAAAAAGATTACGTCCGTTTATTTCGTTTGTTAATACTTTGTTTAAGGGATTATCCCTTCCAACCAAAGCATCGTGTTTATCTATAATTCTATCTTTATATCTAGATAAGAACATCTAAAACCTCTTTTTAAGTAAAACAATTTAACTATAATAAAACCATAACTTGACCTATCCTTAATGGCAATATAATCAAATTATCATATTTTTAAAGGCTTAATCACAATGAATAAAGAAGATATATATGGAATAAATAAATGGGGTAATGATATCCTTGAAATTATGGATAATGGAAATATAGGTCTTAAAAACCCTTTTTATCCTGATAATTCCCCAAGTGACCTCATTGAAATAATTAAGAGCCTTAATGAAAGAGGTATTAGTTGTCCAGTGCTTCTTCGGGTTACAGACTATCTAGCTTTTAGAATTCAACAGATTAACAATTCATTTTTGAATGCCATTAAAGAAATAGGTTTTAAAGGTGATTATAAAGGTGTCTTTCCCGTTAAAGTTAATCAACAAGCACAAGTCATTGATAGAATAGTTGAATTTGGAAAGAAATATGATTTTGGACTTGAAGTAGGATCTAAACCTGAATTGTTGATAGCATTAGCTCATGATTTATCTAGTGAATCTACAATTATTTGTAATGGGATTAAAGATAGAGAGTTTATTCATTTAGCAATACTATCACAAAAAATAGGCTTTAAAACTATTTTAGTACTAGAAAGTCCAAGAGAGCTTGAGCTTATTATAAAAATTTCAAAAGAGTTGAATATTAGACCACTACTTGGAATAAGGATAAAATTAACTAATAAGGTAAGTGGCAACTGGTCACAATCTAGTGGGGACAGAAGTGCGTTTGGTCTTTCAGTTGAGCAAGTCATGGATGTAATAAAAAAATTGAAAACGCATGACTATTTAGATTGCTTGATATTACAACATTCACACCTTGGCAGTCAAATTCCAGATATTATTGAGATAAGAAAAGCAACTCAAGAGGCTTGTAGATTTTTTTCAGAAATTACTAAGCAAGGTGCCCCATTAGAGTATTTAGACCTTGGTGGTGGGTTAGGTGTAGATTATACAGGTGAACAGAAGTCTGCTTTGAACTCTATAAATTATTCTCTAGATGAATATTGTACAAACATTGTGGAGACCGTAAAATACGAACTTGACCAATCAAACATATCACACCCCACTATAGTCACTGAATCTGGTAGGGCTTGTATAGCTTCAAGCTCAATGCTTATCTTTAATGTTTTAGAAACTACAAATTTTGATAGTCGTAAAATTCAAACTAAAAATAAAAATGATCATCCATTACTCAAAAACATGATACAAATTCTCGAATATCTAGACTTAGATAGAGCACAAGAGTGTTTAAATGATTTAAATTATTACAGAGATGAAATAAGAGTTCTTTTTAGAAGCGGTCAAATTGATTTACCAAACATGGCTAAAACTGAAGAAACATATCTAAATATTATTAATAAAATTAAAAAAGTTTTAGTGTCATCAACTGAAATAACTGAAGAACTTCAAACTTCATTGGATAATATGGCTGATATTTATCATTGTAATTTTTCTTTATTTCAAAGTTTACCTGATGTTTGGGCAATTGATCAACTTCACCCTATTGCCCCTATACAAAAATTAGATAAAGATCCAAACAGAAGAGCCGTTCTTAACGATATCACTTGTGACAGTGATGGTATTATAAATAAGTTTGTTTTAAGAGACGGTATTTCAAATACTTTACCTGTTCACAAAATTGAAAACGATGAGGATTATTTTTTAGGAGTTTTTTATATAGGTGCCTATCAAGAAACTTTAGGTGATCTTCATAATTTATTTGGAGACACCAATGTTGTAACAATTAAGTTGAAAGAAAATGGTGGATATCAATTATTACACGAACAAGAGGGTGACACCATCTCAGAAGTTCTTTCATATGTTGAGTATGAACCGAAAGATATTATTAATAGATTTAAAAGTATAGTAGAAGATGCTGTTAGAAGTAGAGATTTATCATTGTCAGAGAGAAAAGAGTTAACGCAATCTTTTAAGGAATCTATATCTGGTTACACTTATTTTGAAAAATAATTATTTTTTAAGATTATAGGAGAATATAAATGAATAACATATTAGTTATTGGCGCTGGTGGCGTCAGCAGTGTAACAGTTCACAAAATGGCCGGTCTTCCAGATACATTCAATAATATTACACTAGCAAGCCGAACTTTAAAAAAATGCAAGAATATACAAACTAGCGTAAAAAACAAATTCAATATTGATATAAACATTACCGAATTAGACGCTGATAATGTAAGTGACACAGTTAACTTAATCAAAAAAATTAATCCTTTTTTAGTTTTAAACCTTGCCCTACCCTATCAAGATCTAAATATCATGGATGCTTGTCTCATAACCAATACACATTATATTGACACAGCTAATTATGAGCCAAAGGATGAAGCAAAATTTGAATATAAATGGCAATGGGATTATAATACAAGGTTTGAAGAAAAGGGCTTGATGGCTCTTTTAGGCTCTGGTTTTGATCCAGGAGTAACAAATGTATACACGGCTTATACAAAAAAACATCTGCTAGATAATATTGATACTTTAGATATTTTAGATTGCAATGATGGAGATCATGGACACCCTTTTGCAACTAATTTCAACCCTGAAATAAATATCAGAGAGATTACATCTGATAGCAAACATTGGGAAAATAAAGAATGGAAAATTGGCCCTGCTTTAAAAAATAAAATATCATTTGAATTTCCAGAGATAGGGCATAAGAACATGTATCTTATGTACCATGAAGAGTTAGAAAGTTTAACAAAACATTTCCCAGAAATACAAAGAGCTCGATTTTGGATGACCTTCGGTGATAGCTACCTAAACCATTTAGAAGTTCTTAAGAACGTGGGTATGACATCTATTAATCCTATTAAATACAAAGGGATAAATATTGTTCCTTTGCAATTTCTAAAAAATGTTCTACCTGATCCTGGAAGCTTAGGAAAAAGAACAAAAGGAAGAACCTGTATTGGAACTATAATTACCGGAACAAAAGACAAGTCAGAAAAAACATTTTATACATATAACATCTGTGACCATGAAAAATGTTACAAAGAACTTGGAAGTCAAGCTATCTCATATACAACTGGGGTACCTGCTATGATAGGAGCAATGTTAATGATTAATAAAATTTGGTTTAAGCCAGGTGTTTGGAATATAGAACAATTTGATCCTGATCCATTTATGGATCTACTAAATAAGCATGGATTGCCCAGTAAAACTATAGAATTAAACAATAAATTAAACTTCTAGAGAATAAATATGTTACAAACAATGGGTGGTAATCCAAGAAACTTTCATGAGTTAGATTTATATTCTTTACCAAGCCCTTGCTTTGTGATTGATAAAAAAGCTTTAAGAAGTAATTTAGAAGTCTTACAAAAGCTTAAATTTGAAACTAACGTAAAAATTCTTATTGCCCTTAAAGCCTTTTCAACTCTATCACTTGCCCCTCTAATTTCAGAATACTTAGATGGTTGTTGTAGTTCTGGTTTATATGAAACTAAATTAGCTGCAAAATACTTTCGTGGAGAAGTTAGCACGTTCTCGCCAGCTTTTAAGAGCTCTGAATTTGAAGAAATAGCTAGTTTGTCAAATCATGTTATTTTTAATTCATTAAACCAATTTAATAATTTTTATAATATTGCTAAAAAGTCAAAAAAAGAAGTTGGTATAAGAGTTAATCCCCTTTATTCGGAAGTTACAAATTCAAAATATAATTCTGCTGGAGTATGTTCGAGATTAGGAATTCACATAAATGATTTAAAAAAAATTGATATAGACAAAATTGATGGAATACATTTCCACAGTTTATGTGAACAAAATTTTCAACCCTTACAAAATACCTGGGACCAGATAAAAAATACTATTATTCCTCTATCTAAAAAATTGAAATGGATAAATTTAGGAGGTGGACATCATATCACAAGAGAAGATTATGAACTTGGTCAGTTAAAATCTTTTTTAAAAAAAATTTCAGTTGAAACAAATTGTCAAATTTATATTGAACCTGGAGAAGCCGTAGTTCTTGATAGTGGCGTTTTAATAGGAGAAATTGTAGATTTTTTCAAACCAAATAATAGGCTGTCTCCATATATAGCAATAACTGATATAAGCGCAACCTCTCATATTCCTGATGTTTTAGAAGCTCCCTATAGACCAGCTCTTCTTAACGAAGCAAGAGAAGGTTATGAAGTTGTTTTAGGAGGACCAAGTTGTCTTGCCGGCGATGTTATTGGTAAGTATAAATTTAAAAATTTACCTTTAATTGGCAACAGAATAGCTCTTTTAGATCAGGCGCATTATACAATGGTAAAAACTAGTTTCTTTAATGGTATTAAGCTACCATCTATAGCGTTATGGGACAGTGAAACAGATGATATTGATATTATAAAACAGTTTTCATATAAAGATTTTGAAAATAAATTATAATATATGATGGTAGCAATGAATAATAATAAAAATATTTTTTTAAAATCAGAGCTTTCTAATCAAGAACAAGATCAAGAGACGTCTAAATTTCATATTATACCTGTACCCTTAGAGAAAACAGTTTCATATGGTAAAGGAACGTCAAAGGGACCTCAAAGTATAATATATGCCAGCAATGAACTAGAAAGATTTACTGGTAAAAGCGAACCTTGTTCAGAAGGTATTTTTACTCATCCAATGTTAGATTGTAATATGCCTTTGAAAGATATTATGAATAATATAGGAAACTTAACTAAAGAAGTTAGTTCAAAAAATAAAATACCTATTACACTTGGCGGCGAACATAGCGTTACATATGGTGCTGTCAATGGTATATTTGAGGGGTTAAAATTAAGACAAAAAAACGAAATAGGAATTATTCAAATTGATGCTCATGCAGATTTAAGAAAAAACTATGAAAATCAAAAATACTCACATGCAAGCGTGATGTACCTTTTAGGAAAAGAGAAATATAAAATCGCTCAATTTGGAGTAAGAGCGTTGAGTTTAGAAGAAGTCCAAAATAGATCTGATTTTGATATTACTTTCTTTGATGCCGAAACCATTCATCAAAATAAAAAAGTTGAATTACCAAACAACTTTCCCAAAAAAATATATATTTCATTTGATGTTGATGGGTTAGACCCATCCATAATGCCTGCTACAGGAACACCAGTTCCAGGTGGATTAAATTTTTATCAAAGTTTATCATTACTTAAAAGTTTAATTAGTGGAAAAGAGGTAGTTGGATTTGACGTTGTTGAACTGGCTCCTATAGAAGGTTTTCAAGCATACGATTTTACAGCAGCATCATTAGTTTACAAAATTATGGAATTAATAAATTTAAATATGTAGTGGCAAATATTATTTGTTTTGTAACCACTTTTCAGCATCTAAAGCAGCCATACAGCCCATACCCGCGGCAGTCACAGCTTGTCTATATATTTTGTCAACACAATCACCTGCAGCAAAAACACCATCTACATTTGTAAAAGAAGTTCCGGGTTTTTTAGCAATAATATATCCTTCATTATCCATGTCAATTGAGTTTTTAAAAGGTTCGGTAGAGGGAACGTGTCCAATAGCTATAAAAACACCATCGAGTTTAATCATCTTTTTTTCATTTGAATTAGTCGAGAGCAGTTCTAAAGCGTTAACTCCATTTTCATCACCTTTAATTTGACTTACAACACTATCCCAAACTATTTCAATATTTTCTTTAGCAAATAATCTTTTTTGTAAAATTTGCTCAGATCTTAGCTTATCACGTCTATGGACCAAGGTTACTTTTGAACAAATATTAGATAAATATAAAGCTTCTTCAACTGCAGTATTACCGCCACCAATTACTGCAACTTCTTTATTCCTATAAAAGAACCCATCGCAGGTAGCGCAAGCAGAAACTCCTTTTCCATTAAATTGATTTTCGCTTTCAAGTCCCAACCACTTTGCTTGAGCACCAGTAGTTATTATTACTGTTTCACATTCAAAAATTTTTTTTGAGTCTAAAATAATATTTTTTATATCATTGTTAAAATCCACTTTCGTAACAATATCGCTTATTATTCTAGCTCCAACTTTTATAGCCTGTAATTTCATTTGTTCCATCATCCATGGACCCTGTACAACATCTGCATATCCTGGATAATTCTCAACGTCGGTAGTTATAGTTAATTGTCCACCTGGTTGAATTCCTTCGATAACTAAGGGATTCAAATTAGCCCTAGCAGCATAAATAGCCGCTGTTAACCCTGCTGCACCTGAACCTATAATAACAACTTTTTCTTTTTGAACCTTCATCCTAATATTCTATGTCCTTTAAAAACAACTGTTCTATTTCCATTCAAAAAAACTCTTCTTTCTGAGTGAGCTTTAAGGGCTCTATACAAAACTCTGGATTCAATATCTCTTCCCATTGAAACCAAGTTATTTGGCATCATTTCGTGATCAACCACTTGAGTGTCTTGTTCTATTATTGGTCCTTCATCTAAGTCACTTGTGACATAATGGGCAGTTGCTCCAATAACTTTAACCCCTCTTTCAAAGGCTTGATGATAAGGTTTGGCGCCTTTAAAACTTGGCAAAAAACTATGATGAATATTTATAATTTTTCCTTCAAATTCGTTTGTAAATTCTTCTGATAAAACTTGCATATACCTAGCTAGGACTATCATTTCAACATCATTTTTAATTATAAGATTTTTAATTTTTAATTCTTGTTTTTCCTTATTAGATTTATCAACAGGAAAATAATAAAAGGGTATTTTTGAAAAATTTGCAATTTCTTCCGCTATCTTATGATTAGAGACGATAGCCTTTATATTGAGATTTAATGAATTATTCCTTACCCTGTAAAGTATATCATTTAAACAGTGGTCAAACTTTGAAACTAGCATAATAGTATTCATCGAACTTTGAATATCAGACAAGAAAAACTCTGCATTTAAATCATTTGATAAAATTAATAAATCATCTTCAAGTTTGTTTAAAACATTAATATTGGATAGAGTAAAACTTTGTCTAATGAAAAAATATCCATTTTCTTGATCAGTAAATTGTTTAGATTCTACAATATTACAATTGTGCTTAGCTAATATTGAAGAAACATTGGCCACTATCCCTATTTGATCTTTACAAGATAATTTTAATATGTGCGTTTCAATATTTTTTGTCATAATTATTTAATACATTTTTTATGTGATTGAAACAACATGATAAAGTTAATTAATTAAAAAATTTCTTACAGTATTATAAAATTCTTTAGGTTGTTCTACATGCAAGTAATGCCCTGCATTTTTAATTTCAGAAAAAGATATATTTGAAAAAAAATTCTTGAAAATTTGAAAATTTTCATTTGAAACATAATCACTATTTTGACCGTAAACACAAAGTGTCTTATTATTTACAACCTCAACTTTTTTTGGGAAAGGAAAAGATCTTAAATTATTCATAGCTTCTTTAATAGCTAACAGATTTATTGACCATCTATATTTATTTTCATGTAAATGAAGATTTTGAATTAAAAAAGAACGTATGAACTTTTCTTTTATGCTGCTGGACAAAAGTTCGTCGGCTTCGTTCCTACTTTTAATCATATCTAAATTTAGATCTAATAATTTGTCAACAATGTTTTGTTTTTCAATAGGATAATTAACAGGCGCTATATCCGCCACAATTAACTTGTTAACATACTCATGATGGTTTAGAGCAAGTAACATAGCTAATTTACCACCCATTGAGTGACCCAAAATATTTGTTTTTTTAATTTTTAGATAATTTAAAAGCTCAATTATATCTTTCATCATCAAAGAGTATGAGTGATTTTTTTTAAAAACATTTCCTCCGTGATTTCTTAGGTCGACCGTAATTACGATTAGTTCTTCGTTCTTTGTTAATAGTTTGGAGAAAGTTTGCCAATTTTTACCTCTTCCAAAGAGGCCATGAAAAATAAATAAAGTATTAAAATCAAAAATTTTTAATGCTTCATAATCATAATCACAGTCAATTGAAACACCATTTTTATAAACTTGAAAATTAATCATTATGTCCACTAATATTCAAAAAAAACTAACAACTATTTATTTAGGTCGTAAAAGATATAAGAATATTTTAAAATATACACAAGGATAATAAATGGGCCAGCTTATAAAAATTGATTTTAATAATTTAGATAATAAAAAAGACAAAAATTATAGAAATAAGTTAGTACGAATACGAGATGAAATAGAAGATTATCTAAATTTGGTAAGTAGAAATGAGAATGATGAACTTGCCATAGCCCTTGCCGCAGGACGGTTTGCGGCTATGAAGTTAACTCAGTTAACAGGTGAAATTGAAACAAAGAAATTTGTTAATGAATGCATCATAACAACTTTAAAAAGGTAGCTTTTAGTTTAGAATTTATCTAAGAAATTCTTGTAATACTTCCTGATACCTCAGCACCTAAGTCAATAGACAAAGCATTGGTTTTTAAATTGCCTTCAACTTTTGCACTACTTGCTACGTTAAGGGTATTGGCTGAAACCTCGCCTTTGACCAAGCCGCCTAAAGTAACTTTGTCTGCAATTAAATTACCGTCAAATATGCTATTAGCCTCTAAAAGAACATCCTTTGCTCTCAACTCTCCTTTAAATCTTCCTGCAACAACAACAGATGAGCCTGCGGAATCTAAGTTGCCTTCCATTACTAGTTCTTCAGAAATATACGTAATTTCACTCATAATAAATCCTTATAGTTACATTCTTAAATTATTTTTTAGTTGGCTGACCTTCTTCAGCACCATCTTCAGCACCATCTTCAGCACCATCTACATTTTGTTGATTTTTTTCTTCGACAACTTTGTCATTTTCATTCCAGTTATGAACTACTCTACAGTTCAAAGCAGCACCCCTATCCATTTGTAAAGACTTATAATGTACTTCACCACTAATGCGGCTTGATTCTGTAAGCCATACACTATCTGCTTTCATTTTACCTTCATATTCACCCGCAATTACAACTAGTTCGGAGTCAACCTTTCCTAAAAACTTACCGGTCGATCCAATCGTTACTTTTTCAGTTGCAAGGTCAGCTTCAACGTAACCATTAATTTCTATTGATTTTGCATTTGAAATTTTCCCACTAAAACGAGCCCCAGCACCTAAAACTGCCTGCTTGTTAGCCATAATAAATCTCCTTTAGTTTTTATTTTTTCTTTTACTAATTTGAGCTTCAACTATAGCTCCTTCTTCGATAGATATATTTTCATAAAAAATATCACCTGAAATTTTTCCACTTGATTGAATGGAAACAACTTCAGCAGAAACTTGACCATCACATTTACCTGAAACATTAACTATATCTGCATCTATATTTCCTTTTAGGTTTCCAGTACCTTCTACAGACAAACTGTGGCACTTAATGTCGCCTACAACTGAACCTAATAAGACCAACTCACCATCAGCAGAAATTTTACCTTTAATTTTCATATCGCTTGAAATTACTGATTTATCAGCTTCAGTATTATTTGTTTTTCCTAACATATGGAAATCCTTTTCCTTTAAATATTACATAATTCTCATTTTTTTATATTTACTACAATAAAAGAAATGATACTATACTATAATTTAAATAAAATTAAATAAATTCGTAAATTTGGTATGAATGATGCAATTAACTTGCCATAATACTTAAATACTTTTGAAAATTTTAGAGTAAAAAAAATGGCTGAAGAAATTATTGATATTAGAGACCGTATTGAGCAAATGCGTATACAGATAGAAAACGACGCTACAGAACAAGTTTCGTCTGGTAAGCCATTAGAAATTCATCAAAATCATCCTAGTTCAAATATATCTTTATCATTACAAGATAGAATAAATGAAACTAATCATAACGGCAGTGTTGCAGTTGATTCTCTAAATTTAAAACAAGAACCTGAGCGAATCAAAGAACCATTTAATAAAAAGGAAACTTTTCCTTCTGTTAGCTTGTCTGTTAAAAATCCAAAATCAAGTAAACTTTTAATTACAATGATAATGATTCAAATACTTTCTAACATTGGTATTATATATTTACTTTATTTAGGAATGGGGTAAATAGTGGTTGATTCCACATTTAATAAATTTGGTAAAAAACTTCCTCCAGTAAAAACGGGTCAACGTTTTGGTGACGAAGCTACTAAAAATAAAAAGGTAGGACTATTTTCAGAAAGAAGGTTTTTAATATTTACCAAAAAAGGTCCTTTTGAGATTACCTTCAAACCAATTCACTACACTAGTGTCATAATTTCTACTGTTGTTGGTTTATCAAGTATTTTATATTGGTCAGTTAAAGCTATTAACTCTGCAATTGATGTTGCAAAAAAAGATATCATAACAGAAGCCTCTGCTAATTTAACTAGCCCTATAGAAAATGACTCAGATACTATTGTCAATACTATTACTTCAGATCAAACAAACATATCATTACCAAATATCAAAAATATTATAAAAGATAAATTAAATGGATATCAGAATTACGTTTCCTTTGAAAACAAATTATCTATAAAGAAAAGTATTGATAAGATCAAAAAAAATGACAGCTTAATAAAAGATGATTTAGATAATAAAAACGATAAACAATTAAAATTAAAAAATTCAAATAGAAATCAAGATATAATCACAAGTAATCTTGGTGAATACGATAATATCTATGACGATATCAAATCAGAAAAGAATAACAAATTACCTCAACCTCCAAAACTAAACGCAAAAGCAAAGAATTTAAGGTTTTTGGCTTCTGTAGATAATGAATTAATACTATTAGAAAATGTATTTAAATCAATTAATGTAGAATTAAGTAATAGCGATATGGTTAGCGTAAGTTCTATTATAAATAAAGAAGTAGATCTAGATAGCGATGACCTCTTTACAAGTTTAAAAGATAGATTAAATCTACTTGGTACCTATAAAGATGCTCTTCAATTTATTCCCTTAAAGCCTCCGATGGAACACTATTATATTTCAAGTCATTATGGAAAACGAAAACATCCTGTAACTGGTAAATATAGAATGCATCATGGAATAGATTTAGCAGGAACTTGGCAAGAAAATGTTTCTGTTTCTGCTGACGGTACTGTTATTTTTGCAGGATATCATGGTTCTTTTGGAAAAGTAATAAAAATTAGTCATAGCTACGGAATAAATACAACCTACGGACATTTAGCTAAAATCAAAGTAAAAAAAGGTGACATTGTAAGCGAAGGTCAAGTAATTGGTAAAATGGGACGAACTGGGCGTGTAAAAGGTGCACATCTTCACTATGAAATATCAGTAAATGGAAAATCCCAAAATCCAATAAACTTTATAAAAATTGGAAGAAACCTATTAAGCCGAACAAGTATTAAAGGCTTTGCTAATATTGAATAAGTTTAATTTTTTGGCATAAGTTATGCACTGATTTACAATAATAAGGAGTAAATCAATGAACTTAGATAATATAAATAATATTAAATTAACCCCAAAAAATTACCTTTTCAATAATATCAACAATTTTTCTATTGAAATTGATTACTTTGATGAAAAAGGAACAAAGAAACACAAAAATAAGATACCTTTAATATGCATGCTTAAAACAAACATTATAAAGAATGCTAAATCAAACTAACTATCAATTATCAACTTATAATACTTTAATTTGATACTAACCTTTGAAGCCTTGACTCCCTTCTACGCTGAGAGCTTGATGGTATGTTCAACATATCTCTATACTTAGCAACAGTTCTTCTTGCCACTTCCATACCTTCTTTACTCAAAATACCCGCTAATTTGTCATCACTTAAGGGCTTACTAGCAATTTCAGAAGATATTAAGCTCCTTATAGTTTCTCTAACTGCTGAAGCTGCATGCATTTCAGTATTTTCTGAACTCGCAATGGACGCAGAGAAAAAATGTTTTAATGGCATAGCACCCCATTCTGTTAAAATTAATTTACTATTTGTGACTCTTGAAACTGTGCTCTCGTGCATGCCAATTGCATCTGAAATATCTTTCAAAATCATTGGCTTCATATGACTTAAGCCATGTTTAAAAAAACTAACTTGCTTTTTGACTATCTCAGAGGTTACCCTGAGTATTGTTTTATTTCTTTGATCTACTGCTTTTTTTAACCAACGCGCTTCGCCAATTTTCTCTGCAGCAAAGTTATTACCTTTTTCGTCTAATTTAAAATTATTTATCTCTTCAATATAATCCTCATCTAAATTTACTGTTGGAAGATTAGAATTATTTAAATCAATACGCCATCCCTTTTCAGACCTTGTAACAATTATATCTGGTTGATCGATATGAACTTTTTCTTGAGAAAAGGTATCAGCGGGTTTTGGGTTTAAAGTTTTAATTACTTTGATCATTTTAAATATTTTTTCTTCAGAAACATTACATAACTTACTAACTTGTTTAATTTTTCCCAATGGCAAATAGTCAAGATTATCAAGTAAAATTTTAAATGAAGAATTATATAAATTTAAATCTTTCAGTTGATTTCCTAAACATTCAGACAAATTTTCAGCAAATATTCCTGATGGCTCTAAATGTTTTAATTTGTCTAACGCTTCTTTAATAATCGAAATATCTACATTTAAATCCTTAGCAACTTCATCTACTGGCGTAATGAACCAACCACTTGGATGTAAAAAATCAATCATTCTAATCGCAATTGTTTTGATAGTAGAATCTTTAAAATCTATATTAATTTGGTTAACAAGGTGTTCTCGTAAAGAAATTTTATTTTCTAAAGTTTTTTCAATTACCTCACCAGCTGAAGTGGTATTAGAAGATTTTATAATTTCTTTTTCAGATAAATTTTTATTTTCACGATTAAAATCTGATGATAGATGAGTGTCAAATGTGTTTTCTAAGTCAACGTTGCTATCTTTTTTAAGAGGGTCAGTTGAATTATTAAGGTTGTTACAAATATCCGGTGTAGTATTTTCTGCGGACTCAAGTTTCTTTTCAGACAATCCTGTTTTTTCTTTTAAAAAAGGATTTTCTAACTGGGCGTTTTCTATAAACTCTGCTAGCTCAATATTGGATAATTGAAGTAATTTAATAGCCTGCTGTAGCTGAGGCGTCATAATTAAAGACTGATTTTGCTTAATTTTTAACTGTTGTCCTAATTTCATTTTAATCTCCATTAATCATTTCTAATATCAACAAAAACAAGAAAAGCAGTATAATTGACGAAAATCAAAATCTTAATTTGACAGAAAAAAATAACAAAATAATGACTTAAATTTATAGAGATTTTGGTTTAAAAATGTATATTAATCATATAGTTAGATAAAAAGAAAAAAAATTAATGTTTTTTTTATTCTAAATGAATAATGTAAAAGTCAATTAATTGGCATGAAATATGATTGAGTGGTTGCATGAAAAAATTAGAAAAAACTTTAAACCATCCTAACAAACATATAAAAACGTGTCAGAATTGTAGAATTATACGAGTTTTTTTATTATGTGTCCTTTTTATAGTTTTATTAGGGCTGATTAAGAGTGACCAACTACATTATTTACAAATAGTAACACCTTTAAATGCTGCTATTTTAATAATTTCGTCTGGTTTAATAATGTTTATCTTTAAATTAGCAAAGTTTTTAATAGAAAAAAATCAGAACTAATTTATCTATCACGAACCAATCTAACATAGTTTGGAATATATCCAGGAAATCTTCCAAAAGTATGTCCTGTAAAAAAGTTTACTGTCCACATAAACTTAGGTTGCCATTGATTAATTTCACTTGTCCAAAAAGATTCTGGCGGTGTATTGGGAAAAATACTGGTTTCTATTTTTGCCTTATCACACTCCATACATACTAATTTTTCTAATTCGTGCCTTTTTGGTAACCTCCATTTGCCTTTGAGCTGTTCGTTTGCTTTTAATATTGCTTGATCGACTTCGTCAAACTTTAGTTTAATGGCACTGCCACTGCATTGTTTGTTATCCCAAATCATACCAACTGGACATGTAAGCCATTCTAATTTTTGGCTCAGGTCTATTGTATAGTACCCTCGTGAAATAAAATTATTAGCTGAAACTTTGTTGAAATTAAAATAAATTAATATTATGGTGAGCAAGGCAATGATTTTGTAGGATGTTTTTTTAAAACCTGACATAAAAACCTCTTTTTTTTTATGCGAATTACATTTTGGTCTCATTCTTGCAGAAATTGTGCCTAATATCATTATTTATTTATAAAAAGGTAAAAAAATGGATATAGCTTCTTTAATTGGTTTAATCGGAACTTTGGGAATGATAGCTGGTGCAATGATTTCTTCGGGTGGATTAGGAATGTTTATTGACACCCCTTCAATGCTTATTGTTATAGGAGGTACGTTTTTTGCTGTTATGTACAGATCAACACTTCCTATGTTTTTAGGGTCTTTCGGTACTTTAGTTAAAGTATTCATGCCAGGTGCTAAAAAACATGATGAATTAATTACTAGAATTACAGAATTAGCTGGCATAGCTAGAAAAGATGGAATGATGGCTCTTGAGGGTCAAGAAGTTCCTGATAAATTTTTTGAAAAAGGTTTGCAAATGCTCGTTGATGGAGCAGATGAATCAAAATTAACTGAACAATTGAACAGAGAAGTTAAGTCTATGAAGGTACGTCATGAAGACATGAAAGGCGTTTTTCAAGCATGGGTTGATTTAGCACCTGCAATGGGAATGATTGGTACCTTAATAGGATTGGTTGCCATGTTGGGTAATATGGCGGATCCAAAAGCATTTGGTCCAGCTATGGCGGTTGCACTATTAACAACTTTATATGGCGCCATGATAGCTAACTGTATTTTTATGCCTATA
>ERZ651776.872-NODE-872-length-39188-cov-5.848150_pt1 | contig 39188 bp, 41 predicted proteins | sample MGYA00514761_ERZ651776 | MGnify/ENA metagenome assembly ERZ651776
TGTTACGGGCAACAAGTAATGGTCAAGCAATTAGGAGGAGAAGTAGTATCTTCAGAAACAAGTGAATTTGGCAGGGCAAGAATTACAATGCTTAAATCTTGTGCTCTAACTAATAATGTATGGAAAGAAGGGAATGATTATCAAGTATGGATGAGTCATGGTGATGCAGTAGAAAAGATACCTAAAGATTTTTATGTTGTTGCTCAATCTGAAGGAGCAGCATTTGCAGTAATTGCAAATGAAAAGAAAAAATTATATGGAGTTCAATTTCATCCTGAAGTTATCCATACGCCTGATGGAAAAAAATTAATTAATAACTTTGTAAAAAATATATCTAATTGTAAATCTAGTTGGAGCATGGAATCTTTCGCAGATTATAAGATTAATATATTAAAAAAACAGATAGGGGCTGGAAAAGTTTTATGTGGTCTTTCTGGAGGTGTTGATTCTTCTGTGACTGCAGCTTTATTAGATAAGGCAATAGGAAATAAATTACTATGCGTTTTTGTAGATCATGGTCTTCTTAGAGGAGGTGAGGCAAAAGAAATAGATACTATATTTAGAAAAAGGCTGGGGTCTCGTTTTATACATGTAAACGCCTCTGAAATATTTCTGAATGCTTTAAAAAATATTAGTGATCCTGAGAAAAAAAGAAAAACAATAGGAAAAAAATTTATAGAAGTGTTTGAATTGGAAGCTAAAAAAATAGGAAATGTTAAGTTTTTAGCTCAAGGTACTTTATACCCTGATGTCATAGAGTCAGTTTCTTTTTCAGGAGGTCCCTCAGTTACAATTAAATCTCATCATAATGTTGGAGGGCTTCCAGAAAAAATGAATTTAGAACTAGTTGAACCATTAAGAGAGTTATTTAAAGATGAGGTTCGTGTTTTGGGAAAAGAGTTAGGTCTACCAGATTCTTTAATAGGAAGACATCCTTTCCCTGGGCCAGGATTGGCTATAAGGCTACCTGGAGTGATAACTGAAGAATCTATAATTACTCTTCAAAAAGCAGATGCTATATTTATAGAAGAAATAAGGAATGCAGATTTATATGACAAAATTTGGCAAGCATTTTGTGTGCTGTTACCTGTTAAAAGTGTAGGAGTTATGGGGGACTCTAGGTCTTATGATAAAGCACTAGTTTTAAGAGCAATTACCTCGGTGGATGGTATGACTGCAGATGTATACCCATTTGAGCATGCTTTTTTAAGCAGAGTGTCTACTAGGATAGTTAATGAAGTTAAAGGAATAAATAGAGTAACCTATGATATTACCTCTAAACCACCAGGAACAATTGAGTGGGAATGACACACGGCCCTCAACAACACACTCAGTAAGGGTCTTTGACTTCTAACTTGACTTCTAACTTACCTCTAACTAACCTATTTCTAGGGATCATAGAGGTCTGACTTCTAACTGACTTCTAACTGACTTCTAACTGACTTCTAACAGATTATAAAACCATTACTCACCAAAGATTACAGAGGATAAGACTATAGAGTGGGAATAATTATTATAAAATAAACAATTTAAATTTTTAGGAAAAATTATGAAATTATGCTCTCTTTTACTTGTTGTGCTTTTAAATGACTAATTTACTTTTCAGTTTTTATACAATTTCAATTACCTAGAAGGGGATTAAAAAAAAATGACTTGGATAAAATTAAAAAAATCATATAACGCACTCTGCTTGAAGGCGAAAAACAAGGAATCATTTACAGAAGAATGGCAAACATTTTCTAAAGTAGCAAGATCTATGGAGTCCTCTCCATCAACAGGTTTAAAATCAATTCAAGGTATACTTACAAATATAGAAAAAAAAATTAGTAGGGACAAAATAAAAATATTTGATCATGGGTGTGGAGGAGGTTTTACATCTATGTATTTTGCTGCTCTAGGTTATAAAAATATTTATGGGGTAAATGTAAATAGTGACAATTACTATTTGAATGATATCTTAAAAAATATATTTAAAATTAATGAAAAAAGGTTTATTACTACTGATGGAAAAAATGTTCCATTTCAAGATGATAAATTTGATTTTATTATTAGTTGTCAAGTTGTTGAACATCTTACGGATAATGAAGTAGTTCTCTACTATTCTGAAGAAGGAAGAGTATTAAAAAAAGGAGGATTATCATACCACGAAGTTCCTCACTTATTTATGCCTTATGAATCACATTCTAGATTATGGTTTATTCATTTATTTCCTTATTTTCTTAAACCATTATTTTATGGAATATTTAAATCTATAGAATTCAAAAAAAACTTATTTTATAAAGGAGAATATTATGCAAAACATTTTTCTGGGGAATTTCTTAGATTACGTACACCCGGTTTTCATAAAAAAATGCTATTAAAATACATAGGGGAATATGAAGATCTTACTGTTTCTAGAATGTTAGAAAAATCAGACTTTTCAGACTATGACAAGGATAGTCCTTTAGGCATTAGAAAAATTGTTCATTATATATTTATGACTCCTATAATAGGAAAAATATTTGCATTAATTTTAAAAAATATGTTTATTATGCAAACTTTATCTATAAAAAATTAAACATTATTAATATTAAATAATTATGCATGTGGTGTTTATACTAGATAAAGTCTTTGCTTACATACGGTGTAATATTGCTGCCTTTAACGAGAGTGAAGAAGGAATTGAAAAAAGATATAGCATAGTTAAATAAATGACAGCATCCCAAATAGAAGAAGCACAAAAATTAGCAAGACAATGTCAGCTTAATGATTATAAAGGGTGTTAGATATGCTTACTAAGTAGAAATTAAAGTTAACAAAATCAATAGTTTACAACCAATCGACTATAGAGTGGAAATAGATTTTTATATAACTTTAGTTTGATATTCCCATATTAGTTTAACTTCATCTATAACTAAATTTTTCTTTAGGATATTCCCGTACCACCCACGAGGAATATTTGTCAAAAGTTTTTTACTATGATTAAATTCATATATTATAATTTTCTTAGCAAGTTCAGGTGTTTTAGATTCAATTATAAGTTCATTGTATATTGACTCTGTTCGTTTATCATAATGGGTAAAATCAATATGAAACTTTAATCTATACTCATTATACCAGTTAGACATTTTGCAATAACTCACTTTATTAAAACCCACTAATAATAAAAATGTATGTTATTTGACTTAATATTCAAAATAAAAATACTCTATTTAAATCTTAATTTTATAAATTGTCGTATATTTAATGAGTATTATTAAGATAATAAAAAAATGTAGAAATTTAATATAAAATGAAAATAAAGAGAGAATTTACAGAGAGCGAAAAAAGTGAAATAATAGAGATGGCACTCTCTGATCATACAAGTTTTGAAAATATAAGAGGGTTGTATGGAATAGGAGAAAAAGACGTAAAAAAACTTATGAGAGAAAACATTAAAATAGGCTCATATAAAGCATGGAGAAAAAGAGTTAGAGTTTTTTCAGATAGAAGGGCTTCCTATAAATAAAATTTTATATAAATTTTTCCTCAGAAAAACAAATACAAATAAAAAATACTTCTTTAGAAGTACTTAATTACAAAAAAAGGTATAGAAGTTATAAAATGACTAAATATTTATTAATTTCATGTATGTTTCTTTTTCCGTATTCTTTGCTCGCATTTGATAAGAATGATTTAAGTAAATTAAAAAAAACGGGTAATTGCTTATATTGTAACCTTCAAAATGCAGATTTAGGAGGCATGAATTTAAAAGGTGCAAATCTAGAAGGCTCTTCTTTAAAAGGCTCTATTCTTATAGGTACTGATTTATCATATTCAAACCTTAAAGGAGCAAACTTAACAAGTGCTTTTATCAGATCAACTAATTTTTGTAATAGTATCATGCCAGAGGGTAATATAAGTATTGATGGATGTTCTAATAGTGAAATCCCCAAATAAAAATGAATTTAAAAAAATATAGCAAAAATATTAATTTTTTGATAAATACAAGCAATTATTAACCCCATCCTCTCAAGGAGATAAAAATGAGCAACATATTTCATCTAGCAATTCCAGCGGGTAAATTAGAAAATACTTTACCTTTTTATACCGATATATTGGGATGTACTGTTGGTCCATTTGAAAAAGGCAGATGGCAGGATATTGATTTTTGGGGAAATGAGTTGACGCTACATGAAACTCACCCTAGAGAAAATAAAGGTAAAGAAAGAGAGCTTCATGACGTAGATATGGGTGCTGTATGTGTGCCTCATTTTGGCGTCCATTTAGATTGGGACAGTTATTTAGAAGTAAAAAAGAGAGTAGAAGGTGGAGTTGGGTTTTATGATGCACCTTATATCCGGTTTGAAGGTAAAGAAACACAACAGGAGACTTTTTTTGTAGAAGATCCAAACTTTAATATGTTAGAAATTAAAAGTCCGCAAGGGACGTATTATAATTCTAAAGGGTAAATAATGTCTGAATTCAATAATGTAAAAGTCAATAAAGAAGCAAATATTTACTTTGATGGGAAAGTGATAAGTAGAACAATAACATTTGCAGATAATTCAATTAAAACATTAGGAGTTATGCTTCCAGGCGAATATGAATTTAATACTGAAAAAAAAGAGCTTATGGAGATTTACACGGGAGAGCTTGCTGTGCTTCTAAATAATAGTGAGGAATGGGAGGCAATAGAGGCAGGTATGTCATTTTCTGTGCCTGCAAAATCTAAGTTTAATATAAAAATTTATAAAATTACAAATTATTGCTGTACATATTTTGAATAAATTATTGTTTTTGGCATAAATTTGTCACCACCTATTCTTATACTTAAAAATATACATTTAACTTTTGGAGGAACTCCTTTACTTGAAGGAGTAGAAATTTCTGTCTCCAAAGGAGATAGAATCTGTTTAGTTGGAAGAAATGGATCAGGAAAATCAACTTTATTAAAGATAGCAGCTGGAATAGATAAGCCTGATGATGGAGAAAGATTTATACAACCAGGGGTTTCTTTAAGTTACTTACCACAGGAACCTAATTTTAAAGGTTATAAAACTATTTTAGACTTTGTATTAGCTGACCTGAATATTGAAGATTCTCCTGAGAGAGCAAATTGGTTAATTAAACAATTTGCTTTAAACCCGAATGAAATATTAACTAATTTATCTGGAGGAGAGGCAAGAAGATGTGCTCTAGCTCGTTCTTTAGCACCAGAACCTGATATTTTACTTTTAGATGAACCAACTAACCATCTCGATCTTCCTATAATAGAATGGCTTGAATCTGAACTTAATAATATTAGATCAGCATTAGTTTTGATAAGTCATGATAGAAGGTTTTTACAAAACCTCTCACGCTCAACAATTTGGATTAATCAAGGGGTCACGCATAAATTAAATAAAAGTTTTATAAATTTTGAACCTTGGAGAGAAGACTTCATTGAAAATGAAATTATTAAAAGGCATAAATTAGATAGGAAGCTAGTTGCAGAAACTGAATGGCTTAATCAGGGAGTAAGTGGCAGGCGAAAAAGAAATATGGGAAGACTTAACGCTCTTAAAGACCTTCGCGTAAAAAGAAAAAATGATAGGCCGGTTTTATCTAATATAGATATGGTTGCAAATAAAGTAGAAATGTCTGGAAAGCGTGTCTCTTTAGTAAAAAATATCTCAAAATCATATGAAGATAAAAATCTTATAGATAATTTTTCTACAATTATTCAGCGTAGAGATAGAATAGGAATAATAGGGTCTAATGGTTCTGGAAAAACCACACTATTAAACATATTAATTGGAAAAACTGAACCTGATAAAGGGGTCGTATATCTAGGAAAGAATTTAGATATTCAAATATTAGATCAAAAAAGAGATAGCCTAGATAATAATATGACTCTGGCTAATGCATTAACGGGAGGAGGAGATACTGTTGAAATAAATGGAGTATCTAAACATGTAATAGGATATATGAAGAGCTTTTTATTCTCACCGGAACAAGCAAGAACCCCTTTAAAAGTGCTTTCTGGAGGAGAGCGAGGTAGAATTATGTTAGCTCGTGCTCTGGCAAAATCTTCTAACTTTTTAATTTTAGATGAGCCAACTAATGATTTAGATATAGAAACATTAGACCTTCTTCAAGAGTTGTTAAGCGATTATCAAGGCACTGTTATTTTAGTAAGTCATGATAGAGATTTTTTAGACCGTGTAGTAACTTCTGTGATTGCTTATGAAGGAAAGGGTAAGTGGATAGAATACGCAGGAGGTTATAGTGATATGCTTGATCAAAAAAATAAAAAAATTAATTTAATGAAAGATTTAGAAAAAAAAGAATCTAAAATAAATAATAAAAATAATTCAACATCAATGCCAAGGCTTACCTACAAAGACAAATATGCGCTAGAAACATTACCAAAAGTAATTGAAAAATATATAGTAGAGATTAAAATACAAAATGATATTTTATCTGAACCAAATTTGTATGCATCTAACCCAGATTTATTTAACTTAACTTCTAAAAAACTAAAAAATATTGATAGTGATTTAAAAAAAGCTGAACAGAAATGGCTAGAATTAGAGATTAAAAGTGAAACATTAAAATCAGAAAAAATTAATGATAATTAAATTATTTTAGTTATGCATTATTTTTGCTAAGGTGTTTTATGGATAGTTTTGAGGTTGATAGTAAATTAAATCATGACACATATTTTGTGTCTGATCTAAATTTATGCAGATTACTTATTATGAACGATTCTAATTATCCATGGTTAATTTTGGTTCCAAGAAGATTTAACATAACTGAAATATATCAACTTTCAAATGAAGATAGATTCCAATTAGATTTTGAAATAAATTTTCTCTCAGAGAAATTAGCAAATTATTATAAGGCTGATAAAATGAATATTGCATCAATAGGCAATATTGTATCTCAATTACATGTCCATATTATTGTTCGAAAAAAAACAGACTTATTATGGCCAGAAACTATTTGGGGTAAGAAAAATCCTTTATTTTATAGTAAAGAAGATATAGAAAATACTATCTCTATTATTAAAAATTTATTAACTAACTATAAATAGAATTTTTTAAAATTATAAAAATTTTTGAAAGGCATATAAATATGAAGCATAATAAATACAGAAAATTAGGAAAAAATGGTGCGGAAGTTGCTCCTATTGGAATTGGAGCTATGTCTTTTACAAACTTTTATGGCCCATGTAATGATAAGCAGGCAGATGAAGTTTTAACTGCAGCTTTAGATTTAAATTTAAAACATATAGATACTTCTAATATTTATGGTATGGGTAAATCTGAAGAGAGGATTGGAGAGTTTTTATCAAAACAAGGTAAGCAAGCAAATAGTTTATTTAATATTGCAACAAAAGCATCTATTTTTAGTGATCCAGAAACAGGTAAAAGAGGATTTAATAATGAGGGCGCCCATTTAGAAGAAGAGTTAGATAAGAGCTTAAAAAGAATGGGCGTAGATTGTGTAGATTTATTTTATGTTCATAGAAGAGATCATAATATAGAAATTGAAGAGGTAACAGAGTCTCTATCAAATTTAGTAAAAAAGGGTAAGACAAAAAGTATTGGATATTCAGAAATTGCACCTTCATCTCTTAAGCGTGCATCAGCTATACATCATATAGCAGCAGTACAGTCTGAATATTCCTTATCAACTCGCGCTCCTGAGATGGGATTAGTTCAGGCATGCGAAGAGTTAGGCACAGCATTAGTAGCATTTAGTCCTGTTGGAAGAACATTTTTAACAGACAATCCTTTATCGTATGATTTTGCGCAAACATTAGATTTTACAAAAGTAAATCCTCGATTTAAACAGCCAAATTATGACAAAAATATTATAATAAGTGATAAATTTAGAAAGTATTCTAAAGATTCAGGAATAGCGAGTGCTACATTATCCATCGCTTGGCTTTTAGCTAAAAGTGAAAGTATAATACCTATTCCTGGAACACGATCTGTAAAACATTTACATGAATTAGCTGCCGCTATGGAAGTTGATGTTACGGATAAAATGATGTCAGAAATAGAAAATATTCTTCCTTTGGGTTGGGCATACGGAGACAGATATTCAGATGCGCAATGGATCGGTCCAGAGCGTTATTAATATTTTATGTCTTTAGATAAACCAGCTATATATGATGTAATTATACTAGGTGCAGGAGCAGCTGGATTAATGGCTGCTTTAACGGCTGCTAAAAGAGGAAGAAAAGTATTAATTCTCGAAAAATCAAATAAAGTAGGTAAAAAAATTCTTATGTCTGGAGGTGGTAGATGTAATTTTACCAATCAGTTTGTGACTGCAGATAATTTTCTATCTCACAACCGTCATTTTTGTAAAGGAGCTTTAAGTCGCTATTCATCACAAGATTTTATAGATATGGTAGAAAAGTATAATATTAAATATGAAAAACGAAAGCATAACCAATTATTTTGCCTGAATTCGTCTAAAGATATTTTAAATATGCTGCTCAAAGAATGTGAAAAACAAGATGTGCAAATAATAACACATTGTGAGGTAAGCTTCGTATTTAACTTATATAAAAATATAGAAGAATATAACTCTTTATATAAAGAAAACAAATCTAGATTCTTAATAAGAGGAATACAATCTTCAGAAAAAACTTTTGAGAAAAAGTGTAATTCTTTAGTGGTAGCTACAGGAGGGCTTTCAGTTCCTACATTAGGAGGAAGTGGCTATGGGTATAATATAGCGGAACAATTTTCTTTATTAAAGAAAGATACAAGCCCAGGTTTAGTTCCCTTTACTTTTGATGAAAATTTTAAAGCTATTTCAGATAGATTATCAGGCATTGCTTTTGAGATTATTGTTAAATGTAATAAAATTAGTTTTAGAGAAAACCTTTTATTTACACATAGAGGCTTAAGTGGGCCTGCAATACTTCAGATTTCAAGCTATTGGAAGCCTGGAGAAACTATTATAATAAATTTGATGCCAAATGAAAATGCCTACAAGCTCTTGATAAATGCAAAAAATAATAAAAAGCATTCCTTATTAAGAACATACTTAAATGATAAATTTCCGAAAGCTTTTGTGTTAGAAATGCAAAAACTATGGTGGCAAGATTTGTCAGAAAAACCTTTAGCGGAGATACCTGATAAAAAATTAAAGTTCATTGGTGAAAAAATCAATGCTTGGGAGTTAAAGCCATCCTCCACTGAAGGCTATAGAACAGCGGAAGTTACTTTAGGTGGGGTAGATACAGACTATCTTAGTTCTAAAACTATGGAAGTAAAGCATCAGCCAGGGTTGTATTTTATAGGTGAAGTAATAGATATAAGTGGTCATTTAGGAGGGTTTAACTTTCAATGGGCATGGGCTTCAGGGTATACAGCTGGTTTATACATATAATTTTTTAAATGTAACTATTCTTCCATATTTTATAGATAGAAATTATTTAAAATATGAATTAGTATTAAATAAAAGATAACTATAAAAGGTGTATTAAATGGTGAATAGAGTAAATAAAAATGGTCTAAGTGTAGATTCAAAATTAGTAGATTTTATGGAATTAGAGGCTATTCCTGGAACAGGAGTTGATAATGAAAACTTTTGGAAAGGTTTTGCAAAAATAGTAGAAGAATTAGGGCCTAAAAATATTAGCCTTTTAAAGAAGCGTGAAGACTTACAGGAAAAAATAGATAATTGGCATATACTTAGCAGAGGGAAACCTCATGAACCTGAAGCATATAAATCTTTCCTTAATGAAATAGGTTATTTAGTAAAGGATTCAGGACAATTTACAATAGATACTGCTAATGTGGATCCAGAAATAGCTACAGTATGTGGGCCACAATTAGTTGTACCTATAATGAATGCTCGTTATGCATTAAATGCTGCGAATGCACGTTGGGGAAGTTTATATGACGCTTTTTATGGCACAGATGCAATGGGTGATTTGCCTCCTTCAGGAAGTTATAGTTCTGAAAGAGGAGATAAAGTTATTGCTCACGCCAAAGCACATTTAGATGAAGTAGTTCCTTTAAATGGTAATAATTGGTCTGAAATTAATAATATATCTGTAAGTAATAACAAGTTGATCTTGTCTACGGAGATAGGAGCCGCTCAGCTTAAAAATAATGATCAGTATATTGGTTTTAGAGAAAAAAGTAATTCTATAAGTGAAATTATCTTTATCAAAAATGGTTTACATATACGTATTTTAATAGACCCTGATCATATAATTGGAAAAGTAGATTTAGCAAATATTTGTGACATTGTTCTAGAATCTGCTTTAACTACTATTATGGATTGCGAAGATAGTGTTGCTGCAGTGGATGGTGAAGATAAAGTTTTAGCCTATAGAAATTGGTTAGGCTTAATGAAAGGAGACCTTTCAGAAGAATTTGAAAAGGGAGGTAAAATTGTAAAACGTACATTAAATGAAGATATTAATTATACTTCATTAAGAGGCGAAAAAAAATTTTTAAAAAGTAGATCACTAATGTTAAATAGAAATGTTGGGCATTTAATGACAAATCCGGCTGTTTTAGACAGTCAAGGCTCAGAAGTAGGAGAAGGTTTAATAGATGCTATGTGTATAACTTTGATTGCTATGCATGATTTATCAAAATCTTCAGGAATACGTAATTCTTTAAAAGGTTCGGTTTATATTGTTAAACCAAAAATGCATGGACCAGAAGAAGTTGCTTTTACAGAAGAAATATTTTCGTATGTAGAAAAAATATTATCGTTACCTGATAATACAGTAAAATTAGGTATTATGGATGAAGAAAGAAGAACTAGTGCTAATTTGAAAGAATGTATCCGAGCTGCAAAATCTAGAGTAGCTTTTATTAATACAGGGTTTTTAGATAGAACAGGGGATGAAATACATACATCTATGGAAGCAGGACCTTTTTTGCGTAAAGGAGATATGAAGTCTACAGAATGGATAAAATCTTATGAAGAAAGAAATGTTGATATAGGTTTAGAATGTGGATTACAAGGGCGTGCTCAAATAGGTAAAGGCATGTGGGCAATGCCAGATTTAATGAAGGACATGTTAGATCAGAAGATAGCTCATCCGAAAGCTGGAGCAAATTGCGCTTGGGTACCTAGTCCAACTGCGGCAACTATTCATGCAATGCATTATCATATGATTGATGTTTTCAGCGTTCAAAACAATATCGCTAAGGCTGGGCCTCGCGGTACATTAGAAGATTTATTAAAAATACCTGTGGCAGAGGGACATAATTGGTCAAATGAAGATATTACTCAAGAAATAGAGAATAATGCACAAGGTATATTGGGTTATGTAGTAAGGTGGGTCGATCAAGGAGTAGGTTGTTCTAAAGTTCCAGATATTCATGATGTAGGATTAATGGAGGATAGAGCTACCTGTAGAATTTCATCTCAAGCGTTATCTAATTGGTTGCATCATGATATAGTAACAAAAGAGCAATTAATGCAGGCAATGAAAAAAATGGCTTCAGTAGTTGATGGACAAAATGTTGATGATAAAAATTATATTCCGATGTCTCCTAAATTTGATACTATAGCTTTTAAAGCTGCATGCGATCTTGTTTTTGAAGGTAGAATCCAACCTTCAGGCTACACAGAACCAGTTCTGCATAAAAGAAGAATACAATTAAAGCAAACTTAACTTAAAAAAAGGTAAATAACATGACTGTATTAGTTAATTTAGTGTTTCCTATAAAACCAGAGAAGCTCGATAGTTTTTTTTCTATGATGTCGGAAGCTTTGAAAGATACTAGAGCATTTGACGGATGTATTAGCGTAAGAACTTACCATGAGGAAGGAAGTTCAAATGTTTTACTTGTAGAAGAATGGGAATCATTTGAGAAGCAAAAAGCTTACTTAAATTGGAGAGTAGAAACAGGATTAATGGATGTCCTTGCTGAGTATGTCAGTGGAGAATTATCTGTTAAAAAATACTTACCCAAAGAAAATGTATAAGATTTAATAACTCTTTAGGTTCTAGTTTATCCATTCTCTAATATTCCAATGTTCATAGAGAGTCCAAATATAGTCTTTAGTAGATTTTTCTCTTAAAGGGTGAATATTTTCTTTTTCAGCTTCATCTAGAAATTCTTGGAAAATTTTTTCACTAGGAAATTCTACTACTATCATATATTCTCTTATAATGTCTCCATGAATGTTCCTAATAGGCTTCCATCCTGATGTAATAACTTTGCCACCTTTGCCATATATTATTTTACCAGCTTTAATAGAATACTCTTTATAATTATTTTCTTTTTCCGGTAATAAATTAAATACATTTAAAGCATAGACCATAATATTCTCCATTTATTAAAAACTTAGTATACATTATTTTTAATTTTGTATAAAAATAAATAAATTTTGCACTAATATTAGGATATATTAATGAAGTCAGAAATTATGTGGAGCCCAAAAAAAAGTCTTATGAAAAGTTCTGCTTTATATGAATTTTCTAAAAATTTAGGCTTTGATTTAGATAGCTATGAGGCACTACATGCTTGGTCCATTAAAAATAAAGGATCTTTTTGGAGAGCTATATGGGATTTCACAGATGTAATAGGTGATCCAGGTTCGATAAATTTTATATCAAACCCTGATGCATTGATGACGGGTGCACAATTTTTTCCTGAGGCCAAATTAAATTTAGCAGAAAACTTGTTAAAAGGTAATGATGATTTTCTGGTAGTTGTAGAAACTGATGAGTCAGGAAACAGAAAAGAGTTTTCAAGGGGAGAACTAAAAGCCATGGTAGCTAAAGCTGCAGAAGGCTTACGAGGATTAGGAGTTAATCCTGGAGATAGAGTTGCAGCTATTTTACCTAATAGAATTGAAGCATTGGTCAGTCTTTTAGCATCTGTATCAATAGGAGCAATTTGGACTTCTTGTTCTCCAGATTTTGGTACAAAGGGTATTATTGATAGAATAGGACAAACGACACCTAAAGTCCTATTTACTACATCAACTTATATTTATAATTCTAAAGAACATGACTTCTCTCCTCGAATATCAGAGATAGTATCCTCTTTAAAAAATTTGGATGCAGTAATCATAGTTGATGATGCTAATATTAATAAGTCTGAAATAGATTATAATTATATTTTATTTCAAAATTTTGGAAAAAAATCAAAACTTAAATTTACAAAGTTTCCATTCTCTCATCCTTCTTATATTTTATATACTTCTGGTACTACTGGCGCTCCTAAGGCAATAGTTCATTCTATAGGAGGCACAATTCTACAACACTTTAAAGAGCATAAACTGCATAATGATCTTAAGTCTAACGATAGAATAATGTGGTATACTAATATTGCCTGGATGATGTATCACTGGGTAGTTTCTTCATTAGGGTGTAATGCTACTTTAGTTTTATATGATGGAGTTCCTATAACTAAGAAAAACAATAATTTTGATGGGTCATTATTATGGAAAGTAGCAGATAAAGAAAAATTAACGCACCTAGGTATTAGTCCTAAATATATATCTACTCTTGAGGATATTAATGAAAAACCTATTAATAAGTATAATATTAATAGTTTAAGATGGTTGTTAGCAGCAGGTTCTCCAGTTGCTCCTAGTCAGTTTGATTGGATATATAAAAATATAAAAAATGATATTGGTTTTGCTTCAATTTCTGGAGGTTCTGAAGTTTTAGCATGCTTTATGTTGGGTTCACCAATACACCCTGTTAGAAGAGGAGAGTTAACTGTTAAAGGTTTAGGAATGTCTGTAGAAATATTTAATTCTAAGAATAAGTCAGTAATTGGAGTACCAGGAGACTTGGTTTGTACAGAACCGTTCCCATCTATGCCTATAACATTTTGGGGTAAAGACGGAGATGCAAGGTATAAAAAAACTTATTTTGAAGAGAGGGAAGAAATTTGGACACATGGTGATTTAGCAGAATTAAAACCCCATGGCTCAGGAGTAATTTATGGAAGGACAGATAACACTTTAAATCCTGGAGGAGTCAGAATAGGTACAGCAGAGATATATAATATTTGTGAGTTGTTTAAAGAGATTGAAGACTGTTTGGTCTTTGGCAATCAAATTAATAATGATGAAGAAATTATATTGTGTATCAAAATATCTAAAAATAATAAACTAGATAATACTCTATCTAACATAATAAGAAGAAAAATAAGAGAAAACGCTTCTCCAAGACATGTTCCTCAGAAAATTTATGAGGTAACAGATATACCTTATACAATGAATGGAAAAAGAGTAGAAGGAGCTGCAAAATGGATGTTAGCTGGAAAAAAAGTTCCTAATTTATCCTCTATATCTAACCCAGAATGTTTAAAACAATATGCAAATTTAAATAATAAAAAAGCTTTATGATTAATCATATCAATTAAGAAACATATAGAAAAATACATAAAATATGTGCGGAAGATTTACATTAAAAAATAAAAAAGCTGTAAAAAAACTTTATAATATTGATATTGCTCCAAGCTATAATATAGCGCCTTCTCAAAAAATATTAATGTTTTCTGGAATTAAACTAGATTATATTCCATGGTCATTTTCTCCAAATTGGTCCAAATTACCTATGAACCTATCTAATGCAAGATTAGAGTCTATAGATATAAAGCCTTCATTTAAAAATTGTAAAAAATGTGTAATAATTGCTGATGGTTGGTATGAATGGAAAAGAATAGCTAAAGAAAAAATACCATTTTACCATTATGTCAATAACAGTCTTATCCATATGGCAGGTATTTATAATGATAAAGGCTGTGCAATTGTTACAACTAATGCTTGTTCTAATACTAGTCATATCCATCATAGGCAGCCTCTATTATTAGAAGGTTTAAATATTTTAAATTGGATTGAAGAAAAGCAATTAATGACTTCTAATTTATCTGATAAAATAAAATTTTATCCTGTAAGTAAATATGTAAACTATCCTTCTAATAATGATGCAGAATGTATTAAAAAAATATAGAATTTAAGTAATATATATTATTATAAATATTGGAAATATATGATGAATGCAATAAGACCTTTTAAACTAGAAATTAAAGAAGAAGAAATTAAAGACCTAAATTCACGTCTTTTGAATACTAGGCTTCCTGACCAAGCTCCAGGAGAACCTTGGAAAACTGGTACAGATTTAGAGTGGTTCAAAAAATTATTAGAATTCTGGAAAAAGGATTTTGATTGGAAAAATTCAGAGAATAAACTTAACGCTTTTCCTCAATTTAAAACACAAGTATCAGATATAGATGTTCATTTCCTTAACTGTGAAGGACAAGGTAAGAGGAATATTCCTTTGCTATTAATGCACGGGTGGCCTGGTTCAGTTTTTGAGTTTCTTGATTTAATACCTATACTAACTAATCCCAAAAAATTTGGAATTAACACAGATATAGCTTTTACAGTAATTGCTCCTTCCCTTCCAGGTTTCGGTTTATCATTTGAAGCTTTTCAAAAAAGGTTTGGAGTAGAAGAAATAGCAGATTGCTTATTAGATTTAATGGTCAATGTATTAGGGTATGATAAATTTTGTATCCAGGGTGGAGATTGGGGTTCTATGATAGGAACAAGAATTAGTTATAAATATCCTGATCAAATTTTAGGCTTACATTTAAATATGCTTGCTTTAAGAAGAGATTATGATCCTGAGCGTAATATATTGCCAGACGAGCAGGATTACATTGATCAGATTAAAAAGTGGAGACCTGAAGGAATGGGTTATCAAGCTATTCAAGGTTCAAGACCTCAAACTTTAGCTTATGCTTTATCTGATTCTCCTTCAGGACTTGCTGCATGGATATCTGAAAAGTTTTATGAATGGACGGATTGTAGAGGAAATCCTGAGAATTCTATTAGTTTTGATAAGATGCTTTCTAATATATGTCTTTATTGGTTCAGTGGAGCAATAGGTTCATCTTTTTGGCCATATTATGCAAGGAATAGACGGCCATGGTTTGTTCCTAATGGTGAAACTATAAGTGTTCCTGTTGGTTATTGTGAGTTTCCAAAAGAAATGTTAAAACCAAAAAAAACTCTAGCAGAAAAAACATATATAGATATTAGGCGTTGGTCTAAAATGGAGCAAGGTGGACACTTTGCAGCTTTTGAAAATCCTGAAGTTCTAGCAAAAGAAATGTTTCTTTTTTTTAGTGAATTGGACTTATAAAATATTTTTTGTAAGACCTATAGCAAAAGCATAATCAAGCGCAATTTCCTCTAATTGTCCGTCTCTTCCAGACTTACCTCCATGTCCAGCTTCCATTTCTGTTTTAAGTAATAAAATATTATTATCAGTCTTAAAGTCTCTTAATTTAGCTGTGTATTTTGCAGGCTCATCAAATAAAACTCTATTATCAGACAAGCTAGTAGTAATTAACATATGCGGATATTCCATTTTTTTAATATTATTGTATGGAGCATAAGAAAAAATATAGTTGAAATGTTTTTTATATTTTTTAGCATTACCAAATTCTTTAAATTCACCAATAGTCAGAGGAAGTGAATGGTCTAAATTAGTAGTAAGGGAATCAACAAAAGGAACGGCCATAATTATACCTAAAAATAATTCTGGAGCTTGGTTAACAACTGCACCCATTAAAAGTCCTCCTGCGCTTCCACCCATACCAATAATTTTCTTTTTTGATGTATATTTATTTTTAATTAAGTAATTTGCAACAGCAACATAATCATGAAAGGTGTTTTTTTTCTTAAGCATTTTTCCTTCTTTCCACCATTTCATACCTTTTTCCATTCCTCCTCTAATATGAGCTGTTACCCATATTATATCTCTATTGACAAGGCTTAATCTAGTAGATGAGAAACCCGACCCCATAGAGCTTCCATAAGAACCATAACCGTATAGTAATACATTAGAAGACCCATCTAATTTACTATCTTTATGACGAGTAATAGTTAATGGAACTTTTCTGCCATCATGAGAGCTACATTCTAACCTTTCAACGATATAGTCGTCTCTATTATGACCAGAAGGTACTTCTTGTTCTTTTATAAGTTTTTTATTTTTATTTTTTAGATTGTATGAATATACCCTTTCTGGAGTTTTTGGTGAATTATAAGAAATGAGAATTTCATTTGTATTTCTATTTTTTTGTTTTAATGAAATGCCAGGACTATAAATTTCTTCCTCTGTAAAAAGTAATTCTTCTTCTTTATTGGTTAATAAATTTTTAACAAAAATTTTAGGAATTGCATTGATTGTTTCAGATCTAATCATCCAATTATTTAGCATTGTAAATCCACCCACTAATACCTCATCCTTAGCCGGAACAACATCTTTCCAATTATTAGTCTTATTATGAAGGCATTTACAAATCTTAAAATCTTCTGCTTTATAATTAGTATGAATATAAAAATATTTTCCCCAAGAGTTAATAGAATAGATGATTCCTTCTTTAGCCTTTTGAAATAATTGTGGCTTAGGAGCTTTATCATCAGATAAAAAGTAATACACTTCTGATGTCGTATGATCTCCAGAAGAAATTATGAAATATTTTTCATCTGATGTAATATCTATTCCAACAGTAAAACGATCATTTTTTTCTTCAAAAATGAGTATATCATTTTTAATAGGAGTTCCTATTTCATGCCTAAATATTGTTTTAGGCCTATGGTTATTGTCTAATTTTGAATAAAAAATATATTTATCATCTAAGCTAAATATAATATTACCAGAAGTATCGTTTATTTTAGAGGATACAAGTTTATTATTTGATATTTGCCTAATATATATGGTGAAATATTCTGACCCTTTAAGATCTAAAGAATAACCTAATAATTTATCATTGTAACTTACGGCAAGGTCACCAATCCCAAAATATTCAGATTTTGATAATTTATGTTCTTTATTACCATCCCAATATATTTCTATTTTTTTTGAATCAATTTTTTTTCTGAGTCTTATAGAATAATTTCCTGATTTAGTAGTCTTTGTCCAGTATTCATAATTCGTATCTTTAAAAGGTAAACTGACATTATCTAGTTTAATCCTTCCTTTTATCTCTTTAAACAGTGTTTTTTGTAAGGGTCTAATCTTTTTAAGGTGCAAGTCTGTATATTTATTTTCTTCTTCTAAATACTTTCTTACTTTTTTATCAAGTTTCGAGTCATCCTTTAGAACCTCAAGAATATTTTTTTGGTGTATCCAGCTATAGTTGTCTTGCCATTTAATACCATGACAGCTTCTAATTCTTTTTACTTTTTCTAAAATTGGTTTTTTCATTACAGTCTCATCTTTTTAATTGTAAGGATTTAGTTTTCTATTTAACATAGTTAAAGTAAAACTTATCATGTTTTTTTATAATAAATATTATAAAGGGTTAGGTATGAGATTAAGACAAATTGCAATTGCTAGCTATAATTTAAATAAAGCTGAGAGAATTATTAATAAAGAATTAAAGATTGAGGTAGCATATAGAGATGAGGAAGTAGAAAAGTATGGTTTAAATAATATAGTATGTCCAATAGGAGGAGAATTTTTAGAAGTAGTCTCTCCGTTTATTCCAGATACAACTGCAGGAAGGTTCATAGATAAAAAAAATGGTCCTGCGGGATATATGACAATCTTTCAGTGTCAAAATTCTACTGAAAGAAGAAATTTTATAGAAAATAAGGGTATTAGAGCATTAAATGCTTTTGAAAATAAAGGTGATTTTATAAATAATCAATTTCATCCAAAAGATTTGCCTGGAGCTCTATTAGAAATAGATTCAGTGCCTAATACTAATTATACAGAAAAATATGCAAGTTGGCCGCCAGCTGGAAAAAATTGGAGGCAAAAAATACATGAAGAATATGTGGAAGGTATCGTAGGAGTAACAATTGCTGCAGAGAACCCTAAAAAGTTAAGTAATTTATGGGCTGAGGTTTTGGATAGTGAGTTAAGGTGTAAGGCTGATTGTCATACTGTTGCTTGTGAAAATGCAAATATTACATTTGTACAAGCAAAAAGTAATTATACAGATTTAGTAGGAATTACAATAAAGGCTTCAAAAAAGAGATTAAGTTTAGGAAAAAATATTAAAATGCTTGGGTTAGATATTAATTTTATATAATTACCTAGGCGTACATTTATTTGATATTATTTGTATTAGTAAACTCTCTTTACATTTTTCCCAATCAGCAAGACCTTTATCAAAAGGATCAAAATATCTCATGGTAATAAGTATAACTATAAGAATACATAGAATAATTCCTATTTTAGACATGATTACTACCTTTTAAATCAAATTGTACTATAGTTATTATATATATACTTGGGAGGATAGTAAATATGATAAAATATTATATTTTCATATTAGTTTTTTTTATTAATACAATAGCCTTTTCTGATTCAGAAGTTTTGTTAAAAAGATTAATCGATACTAATGAATGTATAGAATGTAATTTTTCAAATTTAGAACTTAAAGGATCTAATTTTTGGAATGTAAATATTATGCGATCAGACTTTTCTAAAACTAATCTCACTAAAAGTAATTTACAAGGAGCTAACTTATCAGAGGCTATCTTTAATCAATCAGTATTAATTGGAGTAAAGTTACAGAGTTCAAATTTAAATAATACTAACTTTGAAAAGGCGAGAGCTACGGCTTCTAACTTAATTGGTGCGTCTTTAGTAAAAGCTAAGTTAAGTAATGCTGATTTTAGAGGAGCTAATATGCAAGCTGTGGAATTTACTAATGGTGAAGCAGTTAACTCTGCTATGAAATCAATAAATTTTACAGGCGCTAATTTATCTAATAGTAATTTAAGTAATTCAGATTTTTCTAACACAAATTTTACCGGTGCAAACTTACAGGGTGTAAATTTTTCTGGTGCAAATTTAAAAAATGCTAATTTTACTGGAAGTAATTTATCTAATGTAAATTTTACGGATGCCTCAATGGAAAATGCTAAGTTTTTATCAAGTAATCTATCTAATGTTGATTTTAATAATATTGATATATCTCAAGCTTCTTTTGAAGATATATTTTTCTGTGGCAAAAGAGTTCTGGGTAAAATAAGAGCAGGATCAATTTTTGATGGAATAATAACTGAAGATAAAGAGGATAATATAAGCATTTTAATGTCTTTATCTTGTCAATAAATTATATTTTTCTTAAATAGCGAGATTCTACCCATTTTATAATTTTCTCTAATGATTCAGAAGTTCTCACCTTAGTGCCTTGTTGGAAAACTGCCCACTGTCTATGATTATTATATTTTTTTTCATATATTATTTTATATATAGGGTTTTCTAAAGAGTTTTTATAAAAACAGAATGTAATGGTATTTTTTTCAGAAGTGAAGCTGTAATCTTTCCAATGATTTAAATCCAACATCCTTGAAAATAAAGACATTATTGTGTTAAAATCATTTTTTTTAATATATGACACAAATACATCAGAGGAAGCACTATGTTTAGCTTTAAAGTTATTTTTAATCAAATTAAGTGATTTATCCTGTTATAAATTATATATTCTAATTTTGTTTATTATATTAATCAATTATTAACATTTATGATAATTAGTATATATATAAATTATATATTTTAATATTAAGGAGTAAGATATGAGTGATATCTTTCAAGAAGTTGATAAAGATCTACGTGAAGAAAAGTATAAGACTATATGGGGTAAATATAAATACTATATAATAGGTACATTGATATTATTTATATTTGGAGTGGGTTTTAATTCTTTTTGGAAACAATATGCCTCTAATGAAATTAATGATAGATCATCTAGGTTTTTCGCAGCAATGGAATTAGCTCAGGAAGATAAAACAAGCTCAATATTAATGCTACAAGAGTTTATAAGTAAAGAAAAAAAATCTGCAGAATATCATGTAATGATAGCAGGTTTTGCTGAAGCTGCCATTAGAAGGTCAGAAAAAGATTTTTCTGGCGCTTTGAAAATTTATGATGATATAGGTAATAATAATATTTCAGTTTTTTATAAAGATTTCGCAAAGCTATCTTCTTCTGAAATGTTAATTGCTACAAAGAATATAAGTGAGGCTAAAATTCGTTTAGAAGAATTATCTTCTAGTTCTTCAGATCTGAAATTTATAGCAAAAGAATATTTAGGTTATATTTTAATAAATGATGGAAATCTTTCAAAAGCAAAAGATATTTTTGAAAGTTTGGCTGAAGAAGCTTCAGTTAGTTCAAATATGAAAAATAGATCAAAAGAAATCTTGTCTATATTTCCTTAGATAACCTTTATAAAGCATATTAAATGATAATTATAATAAAAAAAACACTATTATATCTGATTGTATTTTTATTTGTAACTAATTGTAGCACAATAAGAAAGTACGATTTTACAGGTATATCTAGTCCTGTTGTTGAAGAAAAGATAGGTGGAAAAAGATTAGATATCAGTGTTTCTCAAAAAATACTTAAGGTAGATAAAGAGGCATCTCAGCTGCCAATCATTTTAGAAAAACCTCTTAAGAATATTTCCTGGAATAATAAAGGAAAAAATAATTATGCTGCACCTGAGAACTTATTTATAAATAATACTCTGCAATTTTTATGGAAAAAAGATATTGGTGATGGAGCAGGCTCATATAATAAAATATATACACAGCCTGTAGGTAATCAAGATTCTCTTTTTGTTTTAGACTCTGAGGGTAAAATAGTATGTATTAATATTAAAACTGGAGATATTGTTTGGGAAAATAATATATTTCCAGATGAAGAAAGTCTAAATACAAATATAGATGGTGGTTTAGCTTTAAATGAAAATCACTTATTGGCCTCTACATCTTATGGAGAAATTGTTAAATTAAACGCTATAGATGGGGCTATTATATGGAAAAAAAATATAGAAGCTCCAGTACAAGGTGCTCCAGCTATATTTAATAATTTTGTTTATCAAATGACTATAGTTAATGAATTATTTGTTATTGATATTAATACAGGCAAAGAGGTATGGCGTTATGATGCTTCACTCGTATCAGCTATAGCAAATGGGGCATCTTCTCCTGTGGTAGATTCGAATTTAGTAATATTCCCAAGTAATACAGGAGAATTAATTGCTTTAGATTCTAAAACAGGTTCCTTGATATGGAGCACAAATTTAATAATTGCAGGAGCTATTTCTGGTACCTTAGAGCTTACAGATATAGACTCTGGGCCAGTTATGTATAAAGGATTAATATACTCTTCTTCTTTATCAGGAAAGTTTGCAGCAATAGATTCTATTAGTGGAGGTTTAATTTGGGAAGTGCCGATCAAAACATCAAATAATCCAATTATAAATGGTAATGCCGTTTTTATTGTAAGTAATGATGGGAATTTAATTAATCTATTTAATAATAATGGATCTGTTAGGTGGATTGCTGATATTTCTAAAGAGATAGATGTTAATGCTAAAGATGCCCCATTATGCAGTGGGCCATTACTAGCTCAAGATAATATCTTTTTAGTATGCCAAGATGGTAAGGTCTTTAAAATAGATAGTAACAATGGCAAATATACTAATATATTTACTCTAGACTCTCCCTCTTTTATTTCTCCTATAATAATAAATGGTACTATGATTTTTTATACAGAAGATGCAGAAGTGATAGCTTATCGTTAGGAAGTATTATGTTACCTAAAGTAGTGATATTTGGACGACCTAATGTAGGTAAATCTACATTATTTAATAGGCTTGTGAGAAGAAAGGCAGCAATAGTTGCTGATATTCCAGGAGTAACTAGAGATAATAAAGGCTTAAAAGCTAATTTAGGTAATTTAGAATTTATCTTGTATGATACAGCAGGATTTGATCAATTTAATAATAAAAATGAATTGAGTAAAAATATATTAAATAAAATATCAGATATAATAAATTTAGCTGATATTATAATATTTATGCTTGATGCAAGAACTGGAATAATTCCGTTCGATCATTCTTGTTCAAAAATATTAAGAAAAGTTAAATGTCCAATTTTAGTAGTTATGAATAAAGTGGAGGGAGAAGCTCAAAAAAATCAAGCTTATGAAGCTATAAAACTAGGGCATGGAGAGCCTATTATTATATCTGCAGAACACGGAATTGGTTTGGGCTCTTTAGAAAATAATCTATCAAATTTAATGAAAAAAATTGATAACAAAGTCAATATTGATGATTCTGATGAAGTACCTTCAATTAGACTTGCTATAGTAGGAAGGCCAAATAGCGGAAAATCAACATTAACTAATACTTTAATAGGAGAGAATAGTGTTTTAACTGGAGATCAGCCAGGAGTTACTCGTGATGCTGTTATGCTAGATTTAACATGGAAAAACCAACGTTTTGAATTAGTAGATACAGCAGGCATAAGAAAAAAAAGTAAGGTTATTGATAAAATTGAAAGACTCTCAGTTGAATCGGCTATTGACACTGTCAAATATGCTCAGATAGTCATTTTAGTTCTAGATTGTAATGAAGCATTATCTCGTCAGGATTTAACTTTAGCTAGTCATGTCGTGGAGGAAGGAAGAGTCTTAATAATTGCAGCAAATAAATGGGACATAGTTATGAAGCCGGAAGATGTAAGAGTTGCCTTAAGAAAAAGATTAAATGTTGCATTTGCTCAGTTGAGAGGGGTTCATTTAGTAGAAATATCTGCACTAAATAATACAGGAATAGATTATTTAATGGATGAGGTAATGGTAATGTATAATAAATGGAATACAAAAGTTCCTACTGCTAAACTAAATAAGTGGTTAAATTTTACACAACAAAAAAACCCACCTCCATTAAAATCAGGAAGAGTAATAAAAATAAAATATTGTACACAAGTTAATATTAGACCTCCCACATTTGTATTTTTTACAAATTTATTAGGTGACTTTGAAGAATCATATAAACGGTATTTATTAAATAACCTAAGAGATGAATTTGATTTAAATGGGGTGCCTTTAAGATTAATGTTCAAAAATAGTAAGAACCCATATATTTAATTTTTATAACTTTCTTCTAATAAGTTAATAAATTCATTAGAAGCTATTTCAGCTGTCCTAAGTTTGTTTTTATCTTCTCCTGGAAATGAATTTTTCCTAAGAGGACTTAATATAGGGCCAGGATCAAAAGTATGGACTTTTAAATGAGTTTTTGTGATCTCACTCTTCCAATTTTTAATCATGGATTCTATAGAACTACTTGTTAATGAATAAGCAGAAAAATAGGGTTCATTATATGCTTTTCCTTTACAAGTTAAAAAGTATGCACGTCCATAATTTGATAATCTTAACAATGGATCAAATGCTCTTATTAGCTGCCAATTAGCAATAATATTAATATCTACTATCCGATTAAAATCTTTAGGTGTTATATGATTGATTGGACTTAGTTTAGGAAAAAAAGACGCGCAGCTAATTAAGATATCTAGTTTTTTGAATTTATTATAAATCTCTCCTCCTAATTTATCAATAGATCTTCCATGGCTTAAGTCTAAAGGAACTATAGTAGGTTTAAATACTGCAGCAGGAATAATTTCTTCATTAAGTTCTTTTAGCTTTTCTGTATCTTTAGAAAGTAAAACTAGTTCTATATTTTTTGTAACTAATCTATGAGTAATAGCTTTGCCTAATGTGCCAGTGGCGCCAGTAACTAGGGCTATCCTTTTATTCATAAGTAGATCCTATTTACTTCTGATTAAGAAGAGATAATTGGTTTGCTAAAGCTCCTTCATCTCTATCCACTAACTTTGTAGGATAATCACCAGTAAAACAATGATCTGTATATTGCGGGTTATTTTTATCTCTAGATTTATGTCCCATAGATTTATATAACCCATCTAAAGATAAAAAGTGCAAACTATCTAGTTTTAATAATTCTCTAATTTCTTCTACAGATTTACTAGAAGCAATTAATTCACTTATAGTTGGCGTATCTATTCCATAGAAATCAGGATATTTTATGGGAGGACTAGATATTCTCATATGCACTTCCGTTGCACCAGCACTTCTCATCATTTCAACTATTTTTATTGCTGTTGTTCCTCTAACTATAGAGTCATCTATTAGAACCACTTTTTTATTATGAATAAGTATTTTATTAGTATTATGCTTTAATTTAATACCTAGCTGCCTTATAGTCTGTGTTGGCTCAATAAATGTTCTGCCTACATAGTGATTTCTTATAATTCCTAAATTATATGGTATCTTTGCTTCCTCAGCAAAACCTAAAGCTGCAGGAACTCCTGAGTCTGGAACAGGTATTACAATGTCAGCAATTGTTTTAAGTTCTCTTGATAACTGTTTTCCCATATTTTTTCTGCATTCATAAATATTTTTTCCACCCATAATACTATCAGGACGAGCAAAATATATATATTCAAAAACACATGGTCTAGCTTTTACTTTAGGGAAAGGCTTATAAGACTTTATTCCCTTTTTATCTATTACTACTACTTCACCATTTTCGATATCTCTAATATATTTGGCACCTATTATATCAAGTGCACATGTTTCAGATGCTATAATTTTAGCACCATTTAATTCTCCTAGAACTAAAGGTCTGATACCTAATGGATCTTTAATTGCAATTAATTTTTTATTAGTAAGAAGCCCTATACTGTATGCACCTTCTAATTCATATAAAGCATCTATTACTTTTTTCACTATAGTTATTTTGCTACTTTGAGCTATTAAATGAAGAAGTGCTTCTGTATCTGTAGTAGATTGGAATATAGCACCTTTTTTAACCAAATTGTTTCTTAATTCAATACCATTGGTAAGGTTGCCATTATGAGCACATGCTATTCCACCTCCCATTAGATCAGCAAAAAGAGGTTGTATATTTTTTAATGAAGTATTTCCAGTTGTTGAATATCTAACATGACCTAAAGCAGAATGTCCTGGAAGTCTATCAATTACTGAAGCTTTAGTAAAATGATCTCCTACGAGTCCTAAATAAGGTTCATTATTAAAATGTTCTCCATCAAAAGACACAATACCGGCACTTTCTTGCCCTCTATGCTGAAGGGCATGGAGGCCCAGAGCAGTTAGTGCGGCAGCATCTGGATGCCCAAATACACCAAAAACTCCACATTCTTCTTTAAGTTTATCATCATACATATGTATTATTATTTTCCTTTTAATATATAAATCATCTTAATCGTAACATTTATAATTTAGCTTTAATACTTTCTTTAATTAATTACTACTCTCCGTCTCAATTGTCTCTAAATTATTTAGTCTATCCATCTGTTCTCTTTCAGCAGGAGTATAAGCTCCTTCTTTTGCATCATTTTTTTTAATTGGAGGTTCTTCAAATAATTTATTTTTATCTATAATATTATTTAAATTTAATTTTTTAATATCTATTGATTCATAATCAAAAGATATTATTTCATCAGGAAAAATTTTTTCTAAATATGTAATACCTAATATGATTATTTGATAGCTATTTGCTTCTAATAAAAAAGAAGGAATTGTATTATTTTTCCATATTGTTTGATTACCTGCGATTACTAATACTAAAATAAGCATAATTGCTCTAATTAATCCAAAAAACATTCCTAGAACCTTATCAATAGGTCCAAGCAAAGAGTTTTTAATATTTTTAGAAATAAAATTTGATATCAAAGTTATAGTAATAATAATAGTTAGAAAAATTAAGCCAAAAGATAATGCATCAGCTAATATCTCAGTGGAGATAAAGTCTAGCACAGTAGTTTTTAATTTAGAATAATATTTAAAGGAGAACCAACTCGCAAATAGCCAGTTAAAAATAGATAAGAATTCTCTTATGAGACCTCTGCTATAACCTATTATTATAGATATAATAATACTTATTAGTAATATTATATCCAAGGTATTTAAATTATTAAAATCCATTATCAATTTTTCTTATTATTATATTATTATTTTAGGATTGCTTTTTGCCATTGTACACAATATTTCATAAGGAATTGTTCTATTCATTTTAGCAAACTCTTCCAAACTTCTATTAGGCCCAAATATTTCTACTATATCTCCATTTTTGACTTCATCACTTTTAAACTTACTGATATCTATAACTGTTAGATCCATTGATACCCTTCCTAGGATTTTCATTTTTTTATTATTAATATATACGTTTCCAGTATTAGATAATAGTCTTGATAGCCCATTAGAATAACCTATTGATAAAGTAGCTATTTTAGTATCTTTTTTTATAGTTAATGTTCTTCCATATCCTATAGTTTCATTTTTTTGAACTTCTTTAATTTGAGTTATTTGTGCATAAAGTGATAATACTTCTTTGAGAGGGTTTTCTTTATTTAATGTGGGGTTTATTCCTAGAAAAGCCGCTCCTGGTCTTATAACATCTAATAAATATTTAGCACCTAGCCAAATACCAGAAGAGTTGCATATACTAGTTTTTATTTCTTTTTTATATATCTTTTTTAATATTTTAGCACAATTTAATAATTTCTCTAATTGTATTTTATTAATTAAATTATTAATATCTTCCGCACATGTAAAATGACTCATGATAAATTTTATATTTATATTTTTAAAAACTTCTTTATCTGAAAGGTTTTTTATTTCTTGTAAATTCATACCTAATCGATTCATTCCAGTGTCAATATGTAGAATGCAATAGTCTTCTTGAGAAGTATGTTGACCCCATAATTTTAAATCTTCTAAGTTATTTATTACAGGAATTAATTTATACTTCTTAAGGAGTTTAATATTAAATGGCTGTCCACAGTTCAAAATAAACAGCTCCACATTTTTATATTTTTTTCTGATTTCTTGACCTTCAGATAGGTTACCCAGAAAAAAACTTTTATAGCCACATTCAATTAAAATTTTAATTAATATTTTTGCTCCTATTCCATAGGCATCTGCTTTAATAACTGGGCTAATAATTTTATTTTTAGATTTTCTTATAATAAGTTTAGAGTTATGAACTATATTTCTTTTATTTATATAAGACACAGTACCATATTGAGATAAGTATTTTAGAGATTTTTTTCTTAATTTTATACTTAGCTTATCAAGTTCCATCATCTGACCTATATTCTTCAGCTAAGTCAGAAAATTTAGTTAATGAAGCCTCAAAATGAAGTTTAACATTTCCAATTGGGCCATGTCTTTGTTTCGCAATAATCACATCAGCAGTATTTTGTACTTTTTCAAGAGTTTGCTGCCATTCAAGATATCTATTATGAAATTTATCGTCAGTTTCTGTGCCAGTTTTTCTTGGTTCTGCTCTTTCTTCATAATAGGATTGTCTATATACAAACATTACAACATCAGAATCTTGTTCAATAGTACCTGACTCTCTTAAATCAGCTAATTGTGGTCTTTTATCCTCTCTTTGTTCAACTGCTCTTGATAACTGGCTTAGAGCTACGACAGGAACATCTAATTCTTTAGCGATTGCTTTTAAACCTTGTGTTATTTCAGATATTTCTTGTACTCTATTGCCAGAGTTATTTACAGCACTCATAAGTTGTAAATAATCTAGAACTATCAACTTTAGCCCACCATGAGACCTTTTTATCCTTCTAGCTCTTGTTCTTAATTGAGGTACTGATAATGCTGGAGTTTCATCAATAAATAGCTTTCTATCTTGTATACTTTGGCTAGCTCTTACTAAATTCATAAATTCATCATTACTTAATTGTCCTCTTCTAATTTTTTCAGAGGAAATTTTTGCCTGTTCTGCCAAAATTCTATTAGTTAACTGCACACTTGACATTTCAAGAGAGCAAAAAAGTATAGCTTCATCACTTTCAGTTTTATATTTTTTAGCAGCTTGAAAAGCAATATTGGTAGCTAAAGCTGTCTTTCCCATACTTGGCCTACCAGCGATTATAATTAAGTCTGATTTATGCAAGCCTCCAAGAAGCTCATCCATAGCTTTTAAGCCTGTAGTGATACCGGACAATTGTCCATCTCTTTTATGAGCAGCTTCTGCGCTAGATATAGTCTCATTCAATGAATCAACAAATGCTATAGGGCCTTTATTAATTTCTCCAGTCTCGGCTAGTAAAAATAATTTACTTTCTGCCATTTCTATTTGTGAGTTGGCACTATCATCTATGTTAGGGTTTGCTGCTTGCAGTCCTATTTCTTGAGATAACCTTATTAGTTCTCTTCTTAAAGAAAGATCATAGATTAATTTTGCATAATGGTCTGTACTAGATTGTATATCAGAAGATTCAGTAAGTTTTATTAAATGATTGCTGCCATTTATTTCAATTAGGGCGGGGTCCTTCTCAAAATATTGTCCTAAAGTAATGGTATCAGCAATCTGTCCGTTATTTATTAATTTTTGAGCTGCTTCATATATTCTTCCATGTACAGGAACAAAAAAATGAATACTTTTTAATGGAAGGTCAAAGGTGATTCTATTGTAGACATCATTATCTATTAATATTGAGCCTAATAAAGCTTCTTCTGCCTCAACGGAGTGCGGTAATGTATAAGAAGTAGCATTATTATTAGAACTGATATCTTGTATATTATTTAACATAACTTTTTATAGCACATAATAATAAGGTCGACATATGTGAATAACGTTAATTACATGAATAGTGTTAATAAGTTAATTTCTTAAATAAATATTAATAACTATTCTTTTTTTTATTCTATATTTTCTTCTTCATGCTCTTTTTTAGTATTCTCATTATCAACTTCTTCTTTTTCTTTAGAAGTTATTTCTGCGGCATTTCTTTTTTCTTGCTCGATAGCAAGCATTTCCGAAGCTTCTTTTTCTTTTTGTTCTTTGTCAGCTATTTCTTCAGATTTCATAGTTAGTTCTTCAAGTGTTCTTGCTATGTTTACAGAAATATTAATTATAAATTCTGGGTGTATTACAACACGAACTTCATGGTGCCCAATATTTTTTATAACAGATTTAAGGATTACCTGTCTTTTTTCAATTTCATGACCTTGAATTTTTAATTCATCTGCAATATCTCTAGTGCTAACAGATCCGTATAATTGTCCTGAATCACTTGCTTGCTTGATGATATTAATACTTATATTTTCCATCGTTTTAGCAATTTTTTCAGCTTCTGATAGTTTTTCTTTATTTAAAACCTCATATTTCTCTTTTTCTTTTTCATAAATTGATAAATTTTCTTTATTGGCACGCAGAGCCTTTTTTTGTGGAAGTAAATAGTTTCTAGCAAAGCCAGCTTTAACTTTTACAACATCTCCTAATTTACCTAGTTTTTCAATTCTCTCTAAAAGAATAACTTCCATAATTTTACTCCTGTTAATATTTTTTTGACTTTATACTAATTAATTATCTAATCAATATCTGAGTTATTTTTTTTTAAACTTCTAAAATTATATATGTGGTCCAATACGCCAGTTGCTGTAATTAACGGTATAGAAAATGGAATAAAGAAGACTAAAGTATAAAATGAATAAATTAAAAAAGCACCATTTTTATTTCGTTTAAGCAAAATATGTATAACAGTTATACCTTGAATAGTGATTGGTATTGCATAAATTAAAGCCAAAGAGCGAAACCATACACTATTTTCTTCACTAAGCAAAGCTGCAGGAATTAAGAATAGTATAAAAATAGTTATGAGCCAGGACTGTAATTTTAAATTTAATATTTTATCTTTAAAATTAATAAAACCTTTTGTTAAAACCTTTCTAGCTATTATAAAATTTAATAATAATATTAAGAACCAAGTAGAAATTATAATAGCGGGCGTCATATCTAAGATGGCTGTTTCTATTTTTAAGTTATTGCCAAAACTTTTCTGTAGATAATTACTAAATGTTTTTATTACGTCATTAATTTTATTTGGATATATAAACATTAATATTATATATAAAAATCCGTTAACTGCAGTTAATCTAGAGATAAAATTTTGGTAGCTAAATTTGTTACCAGTTCTATCCAGAAAAAGAATTACTGAGGGTATAATATTAGATATAATAAAAATTATGCCTATATGGGTTGATGTCATAAAAATGATAATGACAAAACTTATTAAAGCGCTAAAAATTGTACCATATAAACCGTAATAAAGAGTAGCTATAAATATAGGTAAAGCAGAAAAATAAGAAAAAAAAAGCAATATTGCACCAAAAAAATTAAAACCTATAGTAAATATACTAGATAAAACACCAAGTATTAAAGAATTTAATATAGCCTTAAACGGCATATTTAGGCCAAAGTATTATTATGCAAGGTATGGCATTAATGCTAATATTCTAGCCCTTTTTATAGCTTGTGCTAGCTTTCTTTGTTTAGGTGCAGATACAGCACTAATTCTTGCAGGAATAATTTTTCCTCGTTCTGAAACAAATTTATTTAATGTTCTTGTATCTCTAAAGTCTATTTTTATAGCCTCTGGCCCACTGAAAGGACAGGTTTTTTTTCTTCTAAAAAAAGGCTTTGCCCCTGATGAGTCATTATCTTCTAATTTTTTATCTCTTTGCAACTTATTACTCCTACTTTTAGTAGTTAATTTCTTATTGATTATAATTCTTGAGCTTTTTTAGCGAGCATAGAAGGCTCAGTATTAATAGCATCAGTTTTTAGAGATAAATATCTAATTATGTTTTCATCTATTCTCATATTGCGCTCTAATTCATGAATTGCTTGACCGTTTCCAGAAATTTTCAGAACAACATAATGACCTTTTTTATTTTTTTCTATCTTGTAAGCTAAGTTTCTAAGTCCCCATAATTCAGTATCTACTAAATCAGCGTTATTTTTTTCCAAAATACCTTTAAAATTTTCTATAGTTTTTTCAATTTCTTTTTCGCCTAATTCTTGTCGAGTTATAAATATGCTCTCATAAAATGCCATGTTTTGTCTTTCTGAATAATTTTTATATATATGAGGAGTTTCGTAAACTAAAATTACTTATTAATCAAGTATTCTTATTAAATTAGTTATAAAAGAAGTTTTAAGATTTAAAAAATTAGTTTAAAAATTTAAATATCAATTAATTATTATTTAAGGATATTTTATATGAGCAATGCATTTATTTTTCCAGGCCAAGGTTCTCAAAAAATAGGTATGGGTAGAGATTTATATGATTCTTTCACTGAAGCAAGAGAAGTATTTGAAGAAGTTGATGACGCTTTATCCTTAAAATTATCTCATATTATTTTTAATGGAGATGAAGAAGATTTGAAATTAACAGTTAATACTCAGCCAGCTTTAATGTGTATGTCTTTCGCAATAGTAAAAGTTATGGAAAAAATGCTAAATAAGCCATTATCATCAATAGGTAAATTTACAGCAGGACATTCCTTAGGAGAATACTCAGCTTTAGTTTCTTCAGGAGCAATAAAATTGTCAGACGCTACAAAGATATTAAGGTTAAGAGGTGAAGCTATGCAGAATGCCGTTCCTATAAATGTTGGAGCTATGGCGGCACTTATTGGTGTGGAGATTGATATAATTGATAAATTAAGATCAAATTATGTTAATGTTAATGAAGTATTAGATATTGGAAATGATAATTCACCAGGACAGATGGTTATTTCTGGACATAGTTCAGTTGTTGATAAAGTAATCAAAGAGTATAAATCTCTAGGCATTAAAAGAGCTATAAAACTTCCAGTAAGTGCTCCTTTTCACTGCGGTTTAATGAAAAAAGCGGCATATGATATGGAGGAACATTTAAATTCATTAGAAGTTTTAAGCCCTAATATTATTTTAATAAATAATGTAGATGCTTTACCTATATCTGACCCCCTTAAAATAAAAAAAAGTCTTATAAAACAAATTACTAAAACAGTAAGGTGGAGAGAAAGTGTCCATAATATGTGTAATTTAGGCGTTTCATCTTTTATAGAATTAGGAGCGGGCAATGTGCTGTCAGGGTTAGTAAAAAGAATTAATAAAAATGTAGAATCTATTTCCATTCAAAATATTAATGATATAGAAAATTTTATTAATAATCTTGAGGGATAATATTTTTTAATATATAAAAGTTTCAATGTTCAATTTAAAAGATAAAACAGCTTTGGTTACAGGAGCTTCCGGAGGAATAGGTGCATCTATTGCTATGGCTCTTCATAAACAAGGAGCTAAAGTATGCATAACTGGGACGAATCTGGAAAAATTAAATAAAATTAACCAAAGCGCTTCTATGGCATATAATCAGGTTGTGTGTGATTTAAGTAATAAAGATGATTTAAAAACATTGATTCCAAATGTAGAAAAAGATCTCGGTAAAATTGATATTTTAATTAATAATGCTGGTATTACTAGAGATCAATTGATGATGAGGATGCAAGATGAAATATGGGATGTAGTTATTCAGACAAATTTAAATTCTTCATTTTATCTTTCTAAATCAGTTATAAAAGGAATGATGAAACGAAGATTTGGAAGAATCATTCAAATTAGTTCAGTTGTAGCTTTTACTGGCAACCCTGGCCAATCTAATTATGTAGCATCTAAGGCTGCTTTAGTAGGTATGACTAAGTCATTAGCATTAGAAGTAGCTAGTAGAAATATTACTGTAAACTGCATAGCGCCAGGTTTTATTAAAACACCCATGACCGAAGAGCTTAATGAAGAACAAAAAAACAATTTAATGCAAAAAATTCCTATTCAACGCTTTGGAGTGCCTGAAGATATTGCTGCGGCATCTGTATATTTGTCTTCAAATGAAGCTTCTTATATTACAGGAAGTACTATTCATGTTAATGGTGGTTTGGCAATGTTTTAAGATAGGTTAGAATTTATTGTCTTTTTTAAATTATAAAGTGTATTAAAAAGAAAAAAATACTTGAATATATATAAATAATTTGTGAGAAACATAAATAAATATAGTTTAATAAACTTTAAAATAAGGAAGAAAATACATGAGCGACATTTCTGAAAGAGTAATAAGCATAGTAATGGAACATTTAGGTGTTGAAAAAGATAAGGTTACTGAAAATTCTAGTTTTATAGATGATTTAGGAGCAGATAGTTTAGATACTGTAGAGCTAGTTATGGCATTTGAAGAAGAGTTCAGTATAGAAATTCCTGATGACGCAGCCGAAACTATTTCTACTGTTAAAGATGCGATAAGTTTTATAGAGAGCCAAAATTCTTAATCTTAACATATTAGGAGGTTTTTTTATATGAGAAGGGTCGTTATAACTGGTTTAGGATTAGTCACTCCTTTAGGAGCTAGCGTAGATGGCTCATGGAATAAACTTATAAAATCAGAATCCGGAATTGGAAAAATTGAAGGTTTTGATACTGAAGATTTGCCTGCAAAAATAGCCGGGCATGTACCAAGTGTGGATCAAGAAGATGGTTTTGATCCTAATAGGTGTTTAGAAGTAAAAGAACAAAGAAAAGTAGATAGGTTTATAGCCTTTGCCATCGATGCCGCTGATCAAGCTATTAAAGATAGTAAATGGACAGTTTTAAATGACAAAGATTCTCATAGATCAGGAGTTTTAATAGGGTCTGGTATAGGTGGATTATCTACGATAGAGCAAGCTGCGTTAGTTTTAAAAGAAAAGGGACCAAGAAGACTAAGTCCTTTTTTTATACCTTCATGTTTAATAAACCTTGCCTCAGGTCAAGTATCTATAAAAAATAATTTTAAAGGGCCAAATTTATCTGTAGTATCAGCATGTTCAACTGGAGCGCATGCAATTGGAGATGCTGCGCGCCTAATTAGAGCAAATGAAGCCGATATAATGGTTGCTGGAGGTTCAGAAGCTGCAATAACGCGTTTAGGTATTGCAGGCTTTGCAGCTGCTAGAGCTCTCTCTACTAGTTATAATGATAATCCAGCAACAGCATCACGTCCATGGGATGAAGGAAGAGATGGTTTTGTTATGGGTGAAGGTGCAGGCTGTGTAGTCCTAGAAGACTATGAGCATGCAAAATCTAGAGAAGCAAAAATTTATGCTGAAGTATTAGGTTATGGTTTGTCTGCAGATGCTTATCATATTACTGCTCCTGCAGAAGATGGAGATGGCGGTTTTAGAGCCATGCAAGCAGCAATGGTAAATGGAGATATCAATGCATCAGAAATTAATTATATCAATGCACATGGAACTTCCACTCCTTTAGGTGATGAAATAGAATTAGGAGCCGTTAAAAGGTTATTTAACGATAATATTAATAATATATCTATAAGTTCTACAAAATCATCAGTTGGCCACATGCTGGGAGCCGCAGGCGCAGTAGAAGCAATATTTTCTATATTAAGTGTCTATAATAATATAGTGCCACCTACTTTAAATTTAAATAACCCATGCAAAAATGCTGAAGGAATAGATTTAGTGCCCTTAAAGGCAAAAAAAATGGAAGTTAACACAGCATTATCAAATTCTTTTGGTTTTGGCGGAACGAATGCATCACTAATAGTAGGTAAGGTGAGATAAGTTTTAAAAAATATCAAATATCAGACTATAATTTTTATTATAATTATAATGTCTATATTTATATTGATAGAAAAAATATTGCATTATCCAAGCAAAATAGGACCTCTTTCTAAAAATACAATAATCGAAATTCCAAAATATAGTTCTTTATCAAACATAGCATCAATTTTAGAAGATAAAGGTATTATAGAGAATAAATATTATTTCATTCTAAACTCTTATTTTAGTGGTAAGTCTAAATTATTAAAAGCAGGAGAGTATTCTTTTAGTAAAAATATTTCCCAGAATGATGTTTTAATTAAGCTATATGAAAATGATGTAAAATTATATAAATTAGTAATTCCGGAATGTTATTCAAACAAACAAATTTTTGAAATTATTAAGAAAAATTTATATATTCCAACTATTCAGTTAGGTTACTCAGAAGGAGCATTTTTTCCAAGCACTTATTTTTTTTCTAAAGATACTAGTGTAGAAAAGCTTTTAGGTATTATGTATGATGAAGCAAATACTAAATTTTTAGAACTTTATAATCAATATAAAGGTAATATTTCTGATGTTCTTAATCAAAGTGAGGTTTTAGTTCTAGCATCAATTATAGAAGCAGAAGCAAGAAAAGTAGAAGAACAAAATAAAATTGCTGGTGTATTTGTAAATAGATTAAGAAAAGGTATGAAATTACAGTCAGATCCTACTGTTATTTATGGTATTAATAAAACAGTTCATTTAGGTAGGTCTCTTAAAAAATCTGATTTATTATTATCTCATGAATGGAATACATATAGAATACATGGCTTGCCTCCCACACCAATATGTAATGTCGGTATTAATGCCTTTAGAGCTGCTTTAAACCCAGAAAAAAGTAGTAATTTATATTTTGTAGCAGATGGCAAGGGAGGACATATATTTTCCGAAACATATGAAGAACATAAAAAAAATATTAAAATGATATTTAAAAAATAAAATTGTTTAATTATTATTTTATAATTGTAATATATGTATATGAATAATTTAAATAAAAAAAAAGGAGTTATGCTAGTTCTATCTTCTCCATCAGGAGCAGGAAAAAGTTCTATTTGTAAATCTTTGATGAGCTTAGACAAAAATTTATCACTATCAGTATCTACCACAACGAGAAAAAAAAGACCAAATGAAAAATCTGGCGAAGACTATATTTTTGTAAGTACTGAAGAGTTCGAAAATATGTTAAGTAATAATAATTTTATAGAATATGCTAATGTGTTTGATAACTATTATGGAACAGTTAAGTCTCTAGTTGATAATAAAATTAATAATGGGCAGGATTTAATATTTGATATTGATTGGCAAGGAGCCCAACAATTAAGAGAAAAAATGAGAGAAAATGTTGTTTCTATTTTTATTTTGCCTCCTTCTAAAAGAGAATTAGAAAGAAGGTTAAAGATTCGTGGGCAAGATTCAGATGAAGTGGTAAAAAAAAGGATGGATGGAGCATCGGCTGAAATAACTCATTGGGCAGAATATGATTATGTTATTATCAATGAAGATTTAAACAAAAGTGTTAATGCAGTATTGGGGATTTTAAAAGCAGAAAGAATGAAAAGAATAAGACAGGTGGGGTTAGCAGAATTTGTTAGGTCTATCACTGATGATTCTTCGCAATAAATATTGCTAACTTTTCATATTGTTCTAAAGTAATCTGTTCTGGTCGTAAAGTTGGGTTAATATTTAAAATTTCGCACATTTTTAAAGGTTCTCCAAACTTTGCTAACGTAGATTTGATTTGTTTTCTGCGCTGATTAAATAAAATTCTTGTAATTTCTTCTAGTTTGTTTTTATTAAACATAAATTTTTTAGCCTTAGGTTTAATTTGTACAATAGCTGAATGAACTTTTGGAGTCGGTTTAAATGAGGTGGCAGGAATATTCATTATAATTTTAGCATTTGCCATTAATCCTATTAAAATTGAAAGTCTTCCATATTTTTTTGACCCGGGTTTAGCTGTAATTCTTTCAGCTACTTCCTTTTGAAACATAAGAGTCATTTGAGTTATATTGTTAGGAAATGGCATCCAATTTAAAAGAAGTTTTGTTGCCACTGAGTATGGTAAATTTGCTATAATTTCTGCATTATCAATATTATACTTTTTTATAATATATTCTAAATCAATTTTAAGTGCATCTTCATTTTCTATAAATAATCTATTATTAGTGGCTATATTTAATATCTTTAGTGCTTCAACAAATCTTTTATCTTTTTCTATGGCAATTACTTTTTCAGCACCATTTAAAAATATTGATCTAGTTAAACTTCCTGGTCCTGGCCCTATTTCGATTATAGTATTATTTTTTATACCATCACTTAAATTAATAATTTTATTAGTAAGATTTAAATCAAGTATATAATTCTGACTCAGTTTTTTTTTTGCAGATAAGTTATATTCTTTTATTGAAGGTTTTATTTGTTGGTAACCTGATTTATAAAATCTAATTGAATCGCTTTCATCTGCACTAACATAAAATACACCTGACACCATAGAATTTTCATGTTCATGAGCGTGATGATATTCATTTTCTTTTGTATAGTTTAACCAGGATAATGTTATGTATGGTTTTATATTACTAGAAGAGTGTATTATTTCATCGAAGTAATGATTTACATGTTCTATAAAATAATCATTCAGACTACTATCTGCCATGGTACGGCTGTGCATAGGTGAGTAGTTTTTACAAACTAATCCAGATATTTTAATGGAATCTGACTCTGCATCCTTGCTCGCAGCACCGTAGTTCCCTATGTGATCCATAGTCATCACTACTATCTGTCCGAAGTAAGACGGATCGGTAAACACCTCTTGATAACCGGTCATCCCAGTGTTGAAGGCAATTTCACCTGTTGTAGTTCCGATTTTGCCGATGGCATTTCCTTCGAAAACAGTTCCGTCTTGAAGTACTAAATATGCTTTTTGAGATTTGATTACTGACACGTTCTTGTAGGTTTGGGCAAATGTAGTTTAGATGCTTCTGAATAGCTATTCCTTGAAGGTAAATAGTTATCAAAAGTTAATAATTTAGTTAACGCAAACTATGAAAGCGTATCCTCAGCAAAATTATGTACAACTCTAAAAAATGAACAAGGGGTGAAAGTTTCAACAGTTGAGCACCTATTAGCAGCACTATACATAGCAGAAATTGATAACGCTATAATTGAAGTAAATAATCAAGAAATTCCTATTCTAGATGGTAGTTCTAAATCGTTTATTGATGCAATAGATTCTGCCGGTATTCTTGAACAATCAAAACCTAGACGTGCAATTCGTATTCTTAAAAAGGTTTCCTACGAAGAAAACGGGAAATCTGTCAGTCTTTCACCGTCAATCATCCCAACATATGTGGGGCAGATTGAGTATAATCACTCATCAATAGGCACACAACGTTTCGAAATTAAATTAGTTAATGGTAATTTTAAGCATGATTTGGCTGATTGCCGTACGTTTTGTTTATTTTCTGACGTTGAAATGATGAAGAAAAATGGTCTTGCTTTAGGTGGATCTTTAGACAATGCAATTGTTGTAGATGATGCTGGTGTTATGAATGAAGACGGCCTGCGTTGTCACGATGAGTTCATTAGACATAAGTTATTAGATGCAATCGGTGATATTGCTCTGGCAGGTGGTTTGGTTTTAGGTGCTTATGAAGGCAAAAAAATTGGTCACGATATGAATAACAAGCTCTTACGTGCTCTTTTTGCTGATGACACAGCATGGGAATATTTCGACCTTTATGTTAATCCAGAATCTTCAGACGAAGCTCTTTATGAGATATCTGCACCAGCTTTAGAAGCCGCAGAATAAATAACCTATCCATATTTTCAATAAATACCGTTAGTTAACACATTTATTTCCTTTTATTTTTGAATAATAGGCGGTAAAAATGACGTATGAAAAACGTATTAAGATTATTTTTAACCTTTG
>ERZ651776.873-NODE-873-length-39104-cov-4.750301_pt1 | contig 39104 bp, 34 predicted proteins | sample MGYA00514761_ERZ651776 | MGnify/ENA metagenome assembly ERZ651776
AGGAGGGGCTGTATGGATTGGGCAAGGGCATTGTGAAGGGGGTAGTTGGGGTTGCCGTGAAACCCGTCGTGGGAATCCTCGACTTCAGTAGCAGGGCTACCGAGGGACTGAAGAATGACAGCAGACATCTCAGGGACTTTCGTAACGTGGATGCAGCTGGAGGCCTTAAGCAGGGAGAGAAGGGGGTCAGCTTTGGCAAGCAAAACGATGGCAACAAAGGCGACAGCTATGGTGACGACGACGGTGACGGTGGCGGTGACGGTGACGGTGACGGTGACGGCGATGGCATTAACAGTAATGACGGCGAATATAAGGCCACGGCCGGCCGCAAGAAACACAGCTTGAGCGGAATTGTTATACCTGATTTCGCCTTGATTGGGAAAGGCGGGCGAGTTAGGGACAGCAGACCTTTCGGGAAGGATGGTGAACTCGTAGAATATGACAGAGAGGCTGCCCTGAAGCAGCGATTCTTGACCAAAATAGAGAAGGGGAGGTTTGCATTCGACACAGTCTTGTTCGATTGGAGACTAAGAACTTTGGAAGAACCTTTGAGGCAAGCTGAGGAGAGCGCGATTTACAAAGAGAGTATCGATAGGGCGTTAGAAAGCATCGAAGATACTGGTGGTTTAAGTTATGATGCCTCAAACGATGCAAAGGAGTCGGATGAGGCAGATGAGGCAGATGAGGCAGACGAGGCAGATGAGGCAGATGAAGCGGACGAAATTTCTAGAAATAATGCCAACAGCGGGTTTGCGGAGGCCTCCAACGTCGATGTAGGGGCCAACCTGCACGCGACGACCAGGGATAGGTACTTAGTGATCGTGAACCACACTGAAAAGTCACTGAGAGGGAAGCGTAGCTTGCTGTATCTATGCGACGACAACCACAACAACAGCAGCGTCAACAAGGACACCAGTACGGTGAAACCGAGGCTGATCTGGATCTGCCCACTCGATTGTGTAACTGCTATTGAGTCGAAAGGGGATCAAGGCATAGTGATAAGCCTAACGAAGAGCGTTAAGTACAAATCTGAGAGCAGTGTGGAGGATGGAAGTGATGTTGTGATTCACGATCTCAAGAGTCAAGAGGAAATAATCTTCCATAGTATCTGTTTAAAGTCGCTTGGAAGGGGGGCCAGTGAGCAGACCATGTATCCAGAAAAGAAAGATATTGTCTGCGAGGGTCTTTTGACCAGGAACAAAGCGTTTTTGGGCACTGTCACTGAGGGATACTACTATATCGTGGCCAAGAATGTTCTCTACGAATACTTCCTTCCTGAAAAGGGGGAGAAAACCAGCCATAGAAGGCTCAGAATGGCAGTGCCGCTGGCCAATTGCAGCGTGAGCGTAGGAGGGTCTAGAAAAGTGCTGACACTGCGACCAAATAGGAAAAGCGATAAAATCGTTATGGTCACGCGCAGTAACAAGATGGGATTGGAGAGTGCACTAAGTCACTTTGGTAAAAAGGTCGAGAAAACTGTCTCAGAAATGGGAAACTTCAATGAGGATAGCGACGATGATGAAGCTTATGAAAGGGGAGGAAAGGGGGGGAAGGAAGGGCAACGAGGGGTATCGGGTCGTATTCCTCTCACTGGAAGTGCAAGAGACGAACTAGTTTTCGCCCAAATGAACCCCATGAAGCGCGTCACTACGGGTAATGTCAAGGGTGTGGGAGGAGAACGGACAACTGAAGAGTGGAAGAATGCAATCGTTGGAGCTATATCCGGGGATGTGGGCGGCATCGCGATTGGGGGGAGTGGAGTGAAGAAAGTCCTAATTGACTACAACAGTCTGGCCGACCCAAACTACATTGTGAGAGGAGTGAGGAAATTGTTCATTGAGACCCACGGGATAAGTAAGGGTGACGTGGTTAGCTTAGTCAAGCACTTAAGGAGAAACATGATGTAAGAGAAGTAAAAAATAGGGAATGTCGCGATGCGTTTTATTGGCTGCTAGAATTTCCTTTCCAAAAATGCTGCTTTTGTAACTATTTTTTTTACGTGGAAGCTGGTAACCGAGGAACATAATAAAATAATATGCGATATGCGATATGCGATATGCGATATGCGATATGCGATATGCGATATGCGATGTGGGATGTGGGATGCGATGTCGCCCTTAATCCTCATCGCATCCGTGTTGTGTTGCAAGGGAGCACCCACTTGTGTGAGTTGCGTAAGGCCCCCACTTGAAAATGGATATAGTAACCTGATTGATTATTGGGAGAGGAAGAGGGTGTTAGAGGAGGTCTTCGTCAAACTCAGCAATCAAAACGACTTTCACTTACTCCTACCAAAAGCAGAAAAATGATCATCCTCCAATAAGTCACAAGATCTTTATCTCGTCTTATGCAAACAACAATCGGGACGAGTAGCGATTTGAACCAATTTTCCTGCGCTAGCTCTTGTATCGCTGGGTATTTGTCCTCCCATTGCGTGAGAGCAGAGGTTGCAGATCTATTCTTCCCGATATAAAAACTCAATCCATACGCGAGTGTTGTAACATCCTGGTCGGTAATATCGCTTAAACATTTATTGCATTCGATTGCTGTGTCTCGTTTGCTCGTGTCATTTATCACCGTTGTTAGCAATTTCGATAAGTCAAAAGTGGTTGTCTCAAAAGGAGACTGGAAGTTTTTCTCGTCATTATGCAGCTTCCTCATCTTTCGCCGCATATCGTTCATTGCATCATTAAAGTCCTCCCGAACAATCAATAGAAGGCAGATTAAACCCTTCCGCTCGAAGAGGTACTTATGCGCATATTTTGAGTAGTCAACTCCCTTGTTCAACTCATTGTTGTAAGGTACAACCTTGGAGTTCTGGGGTTTATTTTTCATATTGATTTAAGTGCGTGGACGCGAACAAATTCGTTGTTAGCTTCTCGTGAGAAAATTTTGATGGTATTGTGTGTGTATGTCATACAAAACTACAAAAAACAGGTGTGTTTTGATTCGAGGTGATTTCAATGATGATGATGATTGGAGCTGGGTTGGCTGACTGGTGACTTGGGACTTGGGCCACCCCCCCCCCCGACTAAGCCCGGAACTAACTCAGGCTCCTACATGACTATTTCAGCATATATAATGAAAACCTTCACTAACACACCTTTGGGCTAGATCGTAGCAAGCTACATAATTTAGTAAATTGAGAAACCACTGCTGAAAGTTGCTGCTCCCAGAAGTTCATCCCGGACAAACAAATTCTCAGCGATGGCACCGACTTTGACCTTCTTCCTTGTCCTATTAGTACATTCTTCCTCGTCGATGCCCAATGTTTACCCTCGTTCATGCACCTCTCAGCTTGACTGCCCGCCCCGGGCGAACTGCTTCGCTGAATCGTCTATGGAGCGTCTTGATGAATCCGCAGAAACCTTCTTTGATTACCAAGGAGAGCTACCAGTAATGTCTTGCGGTTGTGACACAACGATGGGATTCTCTGGTTCAGACTCTTCAAATTCTGTGTACTCCACTCTTGTGCCACCCTGGGATGTGAATGCAGAAGGGTATTGTGAAGGCTGGACTGACACCTTCATGCAGACATTGCTCCTCTCAGCACTGAATTCTTTTTGGGCGTTTATGCTATTTGGTGAGTATCTGGTGTCATGAAACATTATTTCTTTTTGGGGCATTCCGTGGGGTTTCGCGAGTGCGATGCGTGCTTCTTTACGTGCTTGTCTGTACTGAGAACTAACTCTCTCTTCCGCACACTATAGTAAAAACTATTGTTACGACGGGTTACCTTGGTTCTCTTCGCTCCACGAACCGCTTGCCTTTCGAAATATCTCTATTGGCTTCCCTATCGATCCTGTCGACCGTATTTGTACATATTTGCCGCCTGCTTGTGGCCAGCAGATGGCTGACTACATCCAACTATTGTATACATATCCTGGAAGCTGTGGCCAAGTATGGGTCACTTGTGTTCAGTTCTTGTACAATTTTACTTATACCGTTCGCCTGTCTAGACGCAATCAATAAGACTGCGCCGCATTCCAATGCCTCGAATAATAAGATTTGCATTGTGGGGGAAGGCAGCAAACAAGATATGCTGAACATCACGAAAATCACAACTGAGGGTAGCGAGAAGGCCAAGAGACTTCACCGATTCTTGATTGCATTTTCGACGGTTTTCCTCTCTGTCTCCTTTGTTTTTCGCTATACATTGGCGATACAGGCATGGGTGATTTTCTTAAATTCTTATTTTACCATCCTTTTTGCAATTGGTGCTATTGGCCTGGGGAGAATGCTCGAGGACAATCTTAACATACACAAATACGAAGTTAAGCGGATCCGACTAATCGCCTCGGTGATTGTCTCACTAGGAGTGATGCTCATTCCGGCGATATACTGCTATATGATCTTCGAGGAAGATATCTCGATGGGATTGTACGCAAGCTTTTGCCGGGAGATCGCTCTGTTCTGCTCCGTCAGCCAATGTTTTGTTTGCTCCGACTATGCGAAATGGGTTAAGCGAAGGTCTTTGGCGAAAGCGGGCAAAATTGTCCACCCTCTGCCCAGGAAAGGTACTGCATGCGAAGACACTTACGATCCTTATGATAGTGATGACGAACAATTAGGGACATCATTTGACAATAATTCTGCCGAGAATAGCGAAAGCTCGAATGAAAAAGGTTCCCCATGAGCTGTAAGACATGAAAGTACATAAGCGCGCAGCATTAAGGTGAGCTCGAGTGTAACGTATAGGTCCTCGATAGTTCCCCACCTCGAACCTCTCTCACACCAGTCGGTCGCTTCCCCTGATGAAACACCCTCGTATGCCACAAAACCCCACGCAGAGGTGGGAGAGGGGTTCCCACGAGAGCCGCCATCAAAGCGAAGGAGGGTGGAGGGCCAAGGTGGGCCCGCAGCAGATGAGATTGAGAATAGACGGGAGCTCGTAGTGAGGCTGAAGGATCGCTGTCTTTTACTTGTGATGGTCTTTGAAGCTAAATTATTGGAATGCAGGAGGAGGCCAGTGGAGGAGGACCTATGTCGGAGTTCCTTACGTCGTGAGAGTATTTGAAAAGTTCGAACGGGTGAGTTGGAGATCAATCCGACCGACGAAGATATTCGAAGAGATAAGATCATTGAGGACAGCAGTATGATACCGACTGGCAAACAGAGAATCCTCAGAAGCATGCGATAGAACAGTGCAAATTGTAATATAAATGGGAATTGATCACGACGACTGAAGCTAAGGCTGAAGAGGCGTGCAGACAGACAGACAGACAGGATAGATAAAGATTTATCCAGAGAATCCAGAGTGTGAGAGGAGATCAGATCGCGAAAATTCTTGTTTCCCCAGGACAATTTTTGCGTCAATTTAGTATAAAGGTTTTTCGCCGCCTGATAAGAAGTCAAGTCCATTTCTGTCGCCTGGTGCTTTGATTTATCGACGACCGGCTCAATTTCACAAGGGTTAGAAAAAATTCTCGTCAACGAAGTTTTCTCCCCCGCTGACGCCCCTCCATTTTGTTATGGAAGATGTCGCGAATCTTACAGTAAGTGGCAGTGGCAGTGGCAGTGGCAGTGTCGTTCAATTCGATCCGTGTGAATTTTTTCTGCGAGAGCACGTGCTGCTGAACATCTTATTTTTCATGGAACCAGGTGAACTGGCAATGATGAGGTCTGTAAGTAAGTCCCTATTCTCTGGCGTCTTGCGCGATCACAAAATAATTCGTTGGGCTGCAGAGCTACAGGGTTTAGACCAGAAATTGGTGAGCGGTGAAGGAAATGCTGAAGAAAGTGATGCCAACAGTACTGCAATTTCGCTGACTGAGCGGATGGAAATTGCTCGCTTATTGGCTGGGTTATCGCACAGCATTCATTTTTCTGTGGGTTCTTGTTCTCTTCTACGGTCTTCCGTGGCACCTTTGATCGAGCTCGGGAGGTTGATGAAACGTCATAGGGGCCTGAAACTGGTGATTGAGGGTCACTGCGGTATCGAGGCACCAGCAGGATACGCTGGTCCATTGACGCAGGGTCGAGTTGGTGAGGTAATCCGAGCGCTTCATTCAATTGGTGTCGAGGAGGAAAGGATGGAAGGAATAGGATTAGGATGCGACGAGCCATTGACACTTGATGTCGCACCTTTGGGCCATGAGAATAGGAGAGTGGACTTTTACTTTGTTGTGGGGGGGATAACTGTGCCTGAAAAGAGGGGTCGACCCGATTTGGTGGAAAAGCTTTCGAAGCTTAGGGATATGGCAAGCAAAGAAGGGTTCTGGGCTGAAGTGCAGCAGGGGGGGGAGGGAAGGGCATTCTTTGAGTCTCTGCCAGACTCTCTTAAGAGAATGCTCATTATGAATACTATGGCGGAGGTTGTGGAGGAGGGGGGTGAAGGGTCACTGTCAACTGATGATGACGATGATGATGACGATGATGATGACGATGATGATGACGATGATGATAGCACGGATGAACTCATTGTTGATATTGCTTGATGTTATGTTGTATTGATGGTGATGATGACGATGGTAACGGATATAACGCAGCAACCTCAAACAATGATTCAATAGCGAAATCAACAATGATGGGGATAGAAATAAAAAGCAACGAATTGGAAATGTAGTAATGCCTTAAGAGAACATTGTTTCTTAACGCTTTCGCTTTTTCATGAGAGAACTATGGGAGGGGAGAACAACTTCAACAACTTCCCTTCATCATTACAAAAAACAACAATTCATACCTCGGTACCTCATGGAACATGATGCGGAAAATTTTAACAACCATTTTCTCATCCAAAAAACACCGAAACCAATGGGACAACAACTTTCGCAAGTCTTAGAGATCGTTGCTCCACTTGGCAACCATTCATTTCTCCCCCCTTCCGCTGGTTCGGTCCCTGTTTTAACAAGATTGCAAAGTCAACTCTTTGAGAAAGTTGCCAAACAGGGCAGTAATAGAGTTCCCACCGATAATGCGATTGCTGTTCTCGAGTCAATTTGGAACCTGCAGGGTGTGGAGGGGAAATTCGAAGTTGTCAGCGAGGTAAGGGGAACCAATGTTATGACAAATCTTGGACAGTCTGTCTTACCCAAGAGCAATGCATGCAGAAGTGGAGGTCTTTCGGGTTTCAATCGGAAGATCCGACGCGGGATATAAGGGGGGGGGGTCTTCTTTCGCTCAACTGCCTCTTGTTCTTCCTTGGTCGAGCCGATTGCCAAGAGCTGTTCCAGGAGACGATTTCACGGAGGGAGAAAGCTCTCACCTCAACTGAAGGCATGTCAAGATTCGAGAGTTATCCTTTGTCGGTAGCGCTCGTTAACGTAACAAGATTCGTCGCATCGCTCTTTGCCTTAATATCGAATGACGGGATGGCGGGAAAGAAGACAAATCTGAATGACTCTGGCACCCTCTCGGAATTTTATCCTCTGATCTCAGACGACGACGACGATGGGGAATTCTTTCATAAGATCGTTGCTGACTGCATGCTAATATTGGATGGTGAATGGAAGAGACGTAATGCGAGTTATATGGAATTCCCGCAGGTTTTCGATGATGTAAAAGAAATGGTCAAAACTGAGTTGAGGACCAGGGTCATGCAGTTGCAGTCTCAGCATCAGCATTAGGGCTTTAAAGTTTATTTTCTACAGTGATAAGTAGGGGGGGAGTGTTTCTAAAAGGATGCTTTCGTTGGCAAAACGCATCATTATCTCGTTTTTTAATATAATGTTTTTTAAAAATCGTATTGGTCATCATCCTCATCATTTTTGCCACCAACACTTGCACTAACTGCTCCCTCTTCTTCCCTTTCCCCTTCCTCCTTCTTTTTTGGGCTTTTCTTTTTTTCTTTTTTCTTGCTGAAATAGTCCTCGACAAAATGAACGATTTCGCTTGCTAACTTGTTATCCTTCACAAGTTCGTTTTCGGTCAAAGGCTGACCGGAGATAGGGCAGATACTACCCTGCTTTTTGAACCAGTCCTGTATGACCTTTTCCTCGTAGACGTTGTCGTAAGGGGTCCTTACCGGTCGCTTCAACAATTTGTGGGTGATCTGGCATTTGAACTTCTCAGGAACGATTTCAAGGGGAATCTTCGACACATTAAGTTTTTTCTTTTTGGTTTTGTTCTTTGACGATTTCGTTGGAGATTTGTAATTTCCCTGTTCTTCCTTGGAAGGCGATTTTTGCGGAGTAAGGGATGGAAGGTCGCCCAGTAGACCTCCCTCATTAATAAGGGCAACTCCTGCCATTGCTTCTTCTTTCACGGTTTCTTTCGGTTTCTTGTTCTCTTCCGATGTGCTATCATCTTCACCCTCTTTTGTCTTCGACGCGTCATCTTCCCCTGCTGCACCCTCTTTCAGCAGCATATCCACCCTCGCCTGCGGTGACGTAGCACTCAGTCCGCCAGGAGCCCCGCCCCACCCTTCGCCTCCTACTATGACTACCTCATCGTCATCATCGTCGTCATCGTCGACCAACATATAATGAGTTCTTCCACCTTCACCATCGTCCTCACCGTCGTCGATAAAGTTAAAGGCGAAGGTGAAGGGGCCACCTCCCATTCCAGTTCCAAACATCAAATTGCTGAAAGGCTCTTCGTTCTCTGGTACTGCCCCTTCTCCACCGTGTTCCTTTATACAGCCCCGGATAGCAGTCGTGACTGCCAGGTTATACGGAAGCGCGCCGTGCTCCGTTTTTATCGTGCAGTCTGCACCCTCTTCTATTAGTAGTTGTACCACATCTAAGTGGTTACAGAAGCACGCCTCGTGAATTGGTGTCCAGTTTGAGTCATTTTCCTCATTCACACTGCATCCGCTCTGCAGAAGGAGCTTGACAATGTCGATAAATCCGCACCTGCATGCCTCCCCTAAAGGACGCTGAGGGTGGGGGCGGATAAACGGGGCTCCTCGGAACTTATTCACGTCAGGTAGATGATGAACATCAGCACAGCGTTCAATTAATATCTTTGCAATTGACCTGTATCCTCTGTAACAGCATTCGAGAAGGGGAGTCATACTGTTGCTGTTTTCGCAATTCACGTCGACACTATCCTCCCTACATAGCCTCTCGACCACAGTTTCTAAACCGTACGCGCAGGCCATGTGCAACGGGGTCCACTCGCTATTGTATGCACCAGGACCGTTGATAGTTTTGACATTCAAATCTCCCTTCCGCTTGCAAATCTCTTCGATAAGGATCAAGGCGTTATTTGCCGTCGTAAAAGAATGACAAAGAGCGTGAAGGGGGGTCCACCCGTCTTTGTTAACTTGGCACACGTCGTCGAGAATCACGCGGTCATCGCCGGCGACAATGGCGAAGCGACCATCCTCAGTAGGGCCAGATTCTCCCAGCTCTTCCTCCTCCTCATTATCCCCCTGCTTTCCGTCCTCTCCACTTTTGCTTTCGTCTTCCTCTATCCCCAACTCTCTGTTCATTTCCGCTTGAATCTCGTTAAATATGTTGCCATTGCCAAAGATTGCAGCAAAAAGTGGGGGGATGGCTGTCTTCTTGAGGGGTTTGGCATCCTCACTGTGAAAGTCTTGTATTTTGTAAAGGTCGGGAAATTTTATCGCGTTGAATGCCTGACCTACAAGAGCGGTAGCGGACAAAACGTCGCCCATCATCGAGCTATTCTGTGAGACACCCCCCCCCATCTTTTTTTAATTCAAGAGGTTGTGTTTGAGTAAGAGAAGTAAGAGAAAAAGGCGCAGAAGTCAATGTATGTAGCCTCTGGCAATTACGCAGAAAGGTTTGTTGGCGGTAGATAGAAGTAATTGGGTGAAATGAAGCAATCTTACTTGCTTTTTTAGTGGGTCCTTGTTCACAGCTTTTGTGGGAGCTCATGACACTTGGATACTTCTTGCCTCTTCTTTGCTTTTTCCCTCCTGCCAAAAATACTTCTTTCCAGAAGAAGTACTTGGCAGACCTCCGGCATCTTGTAGAGTTTTACTTTATTTCTCATTATGACTCTTGAAAACCAGTCATACGGAGCCGTCCGAATTGAAAGCACCAGATTTGGAAAGCCTGGAGTTTTGATAACCGGCCTCGCGTTCTTCGGTTCGTTTGTGCTGTTGTGTCTCTTGGGTCATCTTGGACCAGATGTTTTTAAATCCGAAACTGCTGAAAGACACCTCCGCATTAACATGGAGGAATACAGTGCATTCTGGTGAGTTGACTGAGGGAGTGGGCGGGAGATCGATTGGTTGGCAGTACTTCTCTTACATTTTTCTTTATAACGCATGTACTAACGTTCGTACCACTTGGATGTAATACTACTATTATGCTATTACTATTACTGTAATATCAAAGGACCGGAGAGCTCGCAAATGTTGTCCCAGAAAACCAGCTGATCTGGTGCACGACAAGGATAAGCCGCCCAGCCTCTATACCACTCAGTGAGTCATTCAGTTACATGCAGCCTTTGGTGATCAATGTTAAGGGTTCAGATGAGAAATTTGAACTCGGGGTAGCAAAAAACGCGTTATGGATCGAGGAAAACTTCCATGCAGCAAGGGAAGTTAGATTCAGGGAGAATGAACAGTGGAGTAACGAACTAACTGTGCTGAATATGCACACGGTTCCGTATAAAAACTACCGTATTGAGGTGGAATACGTAACTCTTGGGGATCTGATGTCTATTGAGGGATTCCATAAAGTTGAAGGTGTCATGGACGTTTCCTTCACCCTTACTTTTATCAACAGTGCATACACTGTGTTTGAGATGAAGTGGAAGTATTTCTTCCTATTCACGACCATTCTTGCTATGTTTTTTCCCTGTCTCAACAGGGGGGGTTCTTGTAGCAGCAGCACTTGCTTTGTTTCCTTCAGCATGATCTTTGAGGGATTCTTCACCAAGCTGAGCACAATTCCGAGAAAGCAGTGGAGCTACCAGCAGCGTTGGGTCGCCGTCTTGCTGATCGGGTTGTTTTTCTTCAACGATCCCCTCTTTCGTTGGAGCATCTACGCGAATACATCTAGGACGGCTGAGCTCTTGTCGGGAGTCTACATTAGCTGGATGGGTGCCTTCCTCTGTCTGCTGATGCTCTTCTGGCTCTGTGCTCTGGACGAGACCTGTCAGCCCACATCTCCTAATACGGAAAAATTCTGCGGATCAGCTTCTTGCGGACGTCATTGCTCCAAAATTGCCTTCATGTTCATCTACTGGGTTTTCTTCACCTCCTTGTTTATCAGCGTACGTTTTTTTCAGGATGAAAACCCAAGCTGGGCAGAGGCGAGGTCAGATAGAAAGTTTACGGGGATTGTGATATGCAGCGCCAGCTTAGTCAGCATTTATTTGCTATGGTTTATTTGGTATTTGTGCAAAGCACTGAAGGAGATCCGAAGGATGCCCCCTCCTTTCCTTTTTGTCTTCCTCGTCACCTTTTTCACCTTTGTTTCGACCTGTGTCGCAATGTATATGGGATCCATGTATATCATCCCCTCCGCCCCGATTGCCTTTTTAGGAATGACAGGACTATACAATTTATATGTGTGGACCATGGCGTTCATCTACGCCCCGCTCACGAGCGCCGGCTCCAACTACAATGACTTTGAGGTCGAAATCGATGCTGGGGTAGAAGGTGACGATGGTGTGAATGTTGGCACGCTCGCAAACCGTTCGATAGGAGACATGCAGCTTTGATTTGATTACTGATCTTATTACTAATAAGAACGGAAAGTAATATATAATTATGGTGACCAACATTGGCGGGTTTTTAGGTGGTAAAAATTTCAGGTTCTACGTTTATTTTTTTGTGGTGCCTTCGACCCCACAGGAAGACAGAACCTCCTGGAGAAAATTAAGCGACTTCATCAGCTTGCCGTACTGCTTCTTCGACATTTTTATTCGAACAGCTTCCTCGTCACCCTCGTGCTCTGCATCATCATCATCGTCATCGAATCCATCTCCCCCCATCGAAAGTAATGACTTAAGGTTTTCATCGATGCGCAAGCTGCTTCTCCTGCGGATCCTCCTTTCCGAGCTCTTTTTCGCCCCCCCTATACTCATGCTTCCCGCTCTTCGGAAGGAATTGCCCCCCTCTTTTCGGTCGGGCTCGGGCGCACCAGATTGGTACTCGTTCTTCCACAAGTTGGTGAAGACGCTTATGGGGAATGCAACGATGAGCAAACTGAAGATGATGCACCCTGCACCAATTATCTCACCCCAAGTTGATGTTGGTACCATGTCACCATAACCCGTCGTGGTGGCTGTTGCTATAAACCACCAAAAGGAATCAGGTATGCTATTGAAGGGGCTGATTTCCCGAACCAAATAGCTCTCCTTGGAGTTTCGCATATATTGATAAGAAGGTGGATCAGTGAGAGTCGTAAACTCCCACTCGCCCCTTTCTGCCTCGTAAATCAAACTGGCAAATATACAGGCCCCAAAGACGAGCATAAGGAACAACAAATTGAGCGCTGGAGCGCTCTTCATCACCACTTTCCCAAACGTATGAAATTCATCGCTGTTTCTCCCAAGCTTAACTACTTGGAAAATTCTTGTAAGCCTCAGCACCCGGAGCGCTGTAAAATCGAATGTCGATGAATCGTACTCGTCTGTGAGGCTATTGAGAGATACCACTTTAGAGACGTAGAAAGGAATCAGGCAGATCACATCAATTAATTGCCAAGGGTTGAGAAAGAAAGCGAAAAATTGCCTCCAGATATGTTGAGGGGATCCCCCAGCCTCGACAGGTGTTGGCTGAAAAAATAGTAGCTTAAGCAAGTATTCCGACGTGAACACGTAGTAGAAAACAGATTCGACATCCAAAAGCCACTGTTTCGGCACCGGCTCACACTCACAGAACCTAGCATTACTGGGGTCAAAATCATCAAAGATGGGAATATCATCTGTCAAGTCAGAAGAATTCCCCGGGGAGAAATTGTCGCATACACTGCAGTGCTCTGGCTTGTATACGAACGACCTAGTCGTTTCTAGCATCATTACGATGTTTGCGGCCACCACCAAGGTCATCATGAAAATAAAGGTTAGGAAGGAGGCAGTGGAAGATGAGGGCTTTGACAAGATCAGAAATATCCTGCGCCGCACAGAACGTGTTACTACTCGAGATGACGCATTAGGGCCAGAATCTTCAATGGGAGAAGGCCAGAACGACGACGTGGGAGGGTTGTAAATTGAGGATGTTGTATAACGAGTGAACCGGGATGGGGTATGAGAGAAGTCTTCCTCTTTTTTTTCAGGCTCAGACTCATTCAATAGATGTTCACTAGCAGCCGAAGACATTCTCTTCTTTAGAAAACTGCCTGCCTTCGATACGCGGCTGTGGAATTCTCTCCTGGGCTCAATTATAAAAGTGGAATGTTGTGTTCACCCGGGGAGAGAGGATATTTTTTTTTCTTTTTGACGGGAATTGGGAAGAATATTTGAGCATAAATTTTAGGGGGCTAGCTCCAATGAGATCTGTAATCCTCCTAGTATTCTTTTCAGTATCATTACAAACCTCGTCGTATCAAATCCTGACTCGACGACTCTGGTTGAGGACCACCGCACCGACGCTCATAACTCCTTTCCTTGCCCCTATCAGCGCCAACGCTATTGACCCCAGTCTACTTAGAACATTCCCCATCGAGGGAGACACATCAGGGAGCGCTAGCCGTCTTGCCAACCTTGCGGCAATCCAGCAGAGCAAGATCGACACAGATCCCGAGCTCGTGGATGTTATTGAGGGAGTTCAGACGAGAGAGTATAAGAAGGGAGACGGTCCCCAGGCTTCGGACGGTAGCAGGGTTGGTGTTGAGATGACGGTGAGATGCTCGACAGTGACCTCTACGACTGAGCCGAACGGTGCAATGATATTTTCGACATCAAGAGATGATGATCTAGGGGAGCTCATATTTAGGATTGGAAAGGGTGATATCCCTGCCAGCCTCGAGAAATCGATCAAGGGCATGAGCAGGGGGGGGATTAAGAGAATATACTTGAGCTCGGAGAGGGCGTATGAGGTGAGACTTGAGGAAAAGAAGAGCGAGGTGAAGCAACGAGCTGACAACATCAGCGCTGGGAACATAGCGCGGGAACAAAAAGAGCTTTCTTGCCTCTCGTCCTAACCCGATTTGTGACTCGCTACGTTCATTGCAGTGGAAAAACTCGGGGACCCTACCTTTACCCAAGGGAGACAGGGAGAAGAGGATCGCTGAGAGGGTATTCAAGGGTAAAGCTGATTTGGTGGTTGAAGTGAAGGTTGCCCGTGTCAGGGGTGGTGAAAAGGTGGCAGCGGAGGCAGCGGAGGCAGCGGAGGCAGCGGAGGCAGCGGTGGGGAGAACGGGGGCGGAGGTAGCGGCGGCTGCTGGGGAGACACTCTCTAGCAAAAGTTAAAGTTTATTATTTGGCGGTAAACGAAAAGCTTTTTTTATTTCATCTCTGTAAGTGATGAGCTCTTTAGAGGGCCCTCCTTCGTATTATTCTGTCTCCCTCCTCTTCCCACTCTTGTTTGCTGATCCACAAGTCCCGAAAAGTACTGAGGCTCGCCAAAATACTACCCCCGCTCCATTCGCTTCCCTCTCTGCCCTCTGGCGCTAATATCCTGACCCTAGTGTACTCGGGTGCCACCGCCCTAACCTCTTCGAGCAGTCTCTCGGGAAATCCTGGTAAAAGTGTCGTGCCGCCGCTTAGGACAATGTTCTCATTTAGAGAGGATCGCAGGGAGAGGTCGCACGAATTGAGGGAAGATTGAAGCAGGCTCTGGACAGGGGACGACTCGCTCCCGATCATGGAAGGGTGAAAGAGAATCTCGGCTGGAGCAGTGAGCGTAGTGGAGGGAAGGTAGAGAGGAGTGCCGTCGGGGAGCAGAAATTTGCCCACCTTATCACTGTTTTTGCTGTCTGAGGAGGGTGTTGATGTTGATGTCGATTTTGCTGATGTTGTTTGTGATGTCGATGCTGTAAAAGATGCCGGTGATGCTGACGCTGATTCTGGTGCCGCGCCCGCTGCGTTGCAGCGACAAACTCTTTCTTTCATGTCGTACAGGATTTCAAATTCTGCAGTTGTGCAGCCCAAAAACCTGGAGTTTTGGGAGTAGCTGTTGAAAATGTTCTCCATACTATAGGTATTTGCACGAGCAGCGTTGGTGCTACCTCTTCTGGTGGTGGAGGAGGTATCCCCTCTCCCCCCGCACAATCCCCAGATCTCGTCCCTTAACCTCCTTGTAACATCCCTCCCCCCTACGCCCCCTCTCCTCCTCCCCCCTCCAATCCCGAACCCCTCATAGACAGGGCTCACGTAGCAGCCCGTGTCACCTACGTCCAGCACGATCCCAGTTGTTCGTCCCCCCGCGTAGAGGGAGAGGATGCCAGTGTCGCAGGGTAGAAGGGCCGGGGTGCCATAACTCTCAAAGAATGTCTGGCAAGTGGTCGAAGTTTCTGGGAGAGGGGTCAAGGGGGAAACAGGGAGGAGTAGGGGGTGAGATGAGGCATCAATTGATGTGGTTTGCTGCTGTTGTTGCTGTTGCTGTTGTTGTTGCTGCGTTTGCTGCTTTTGTAACCTCTCATCAAAGCCGGACGGGTTCCCGTCAACATCACTAGCACTGGGACCATCACCATCACCGCTGAATACATACTCCCACACCCCTTCGAGGTCTTCCCAGCTTTCAACAAGTCCGTCATCTCCGATAGGGTAACTGATCTTGTGAACCCCTCTCATGTCCTTCACTTCTCTCCCATAAGCCTTCTTCCCTCCTCCCCCTCTCTCTCCCCCAGCCCCGGCCATAACTCTAGGGTATTTTTCCACTCCGACGTGGTTTCTGATCGTTTTCGTCGGGGCTGTGTTGCCTGCATAGCCGAATCGGATGGTGTGGGAGCCGGTCGACAAAATAAGGGGGGTCAGAAAGAGGGTAGAGGAAGGGGGGGCGGGACGCAATGAAGTGCTCATTTTGGGCACTTTCGGAGTGATGCGGAGTTTTTATTATAGCTGTATGCTTCGTATGCTTCTTTTCCTATGTTATCCTAATAAGTAATCTGAATTGGAGTTACTTTAAACAAAACAAGTTGGAATCTTTTTTTTTACGGCAAACAACACTTGGCTCCTTTTTCTCACCTCTTAATCTCCTTTCTCGGCCCCAAACCATAATAGATTATACCGATAAACCTCACTGCAAACTTGCCCATAAGCTGTCGCCCAATATCTGTTTATAGTTCATTTTAAGTACACCTGTGTGCACAATGGCTGAGTTTAGCTCACGGATGGGTCGTTCAATATCTGAGCCTCCCCCTCCTGCATCCCGCCCTACCTTCAAGAAGATGGGCAAGCGCGATTCCATTTCTGAACTGAATTTGCTGCCCAAAAAACGGCATTCAATCTCAAATACACCCAACAGCAGAGCCCCCCCCAGCCGCCTTCGCAAGAAGAACAACCAGCTTTTTGGGGAGTCCTTCGACCCGCGACAGGCACAAGAAAGTCCGAAGAAAGTTGTTCCGAAGAGTGAGGCAAGCCGAGAAATTCTTGCCCACAGCTTGCTCAGTCACTTTCTCTTCAGCCGTCTAGGGGATGATGAGCTAATCACCTTGGTGGATGCCATGGAGAAGAAGGAGCTGAACGAGGGTGACGCGGTGATATCGCAGGGTGATTTTGGCGACTATTTCTACGTTGTCGAGTCCGGTTCGTTCCAGATCATTGTGGACGATGTCCATGTTGGAGATGTGGACGGGGTAGGGGGAACCTTCGGGGAGCTTGCCTTGATGCATAATTCACCCCGTGCTGCGACTGTGAAGGCGACCACCAAGGCTCTCCTTTGGGGTCTGGATAGGGCTACTTTCCGATACGTGCTTGCTCATACCTCGTCGTCAAAATTTGACGACGTCAAAGAATTCCTCGGAAAGGTTAAAATCCTTGAGGGCTTACAGCCTTCCCAAATGTCCACCCTAGCGCAGGCGGTTGATGTCAAGAAATACAGCAAGGACGAGATTATTGTCAGTAAGGGGGAAGAAGGTAATGAGATGTTTGTCATCAAAGAGGGGAGTGTCGTATGTCGCGTCGTCAAGGGTGCGGGGGATGCCGAGTCTGCACACCAGGCTAGTCGAGTGTCATCCATCAAAGTTCAGAACATCAACTTGGAAAGCGGCGATTATTTTGGCGAACGCGCGCTGATGTACAATGAGGCGAGGGCTGCTGATGTCATTGCGACGAGCGATTGCACCTGCTACACAATTTCTGCTGCTGTTTTCAACATGGTTCTTGGGAGCCTGAAAGACTTGCTTGAGAACAACTTGCGCTCCACTCTCCTCAAGTCGTTGGACGTCTTCTCTGATTTGTCTGAGGATAAGTTTGACAGTTTGGCTAAGGCACTGGTGCCGATGGAGTTCGAAGAGGATGACGAGGTGATATGTGAAGGGTACAAGTCTGACCATTTCTTCCTGATTCGCTCTGGTAACGCCACCTTGGAGGGCGACAACGGGGTTGACATAATTTTGGGTCCAGGGGAATGTTTCGGAGAGGAAGCTTTGCTTGGCCATGAAACCTTTGGTATGACTGTCAGCGCTGTCAATGATCTGGAGTGCTTGGTGTTACTCTCGACTTCTTTAGGAGACCTGGGGATCGAGCTTACCACCGCCACCTTAACCCGGCTGCGCGTCGCATCTGAAAGTCGTCTGAACGGCAGCCGCGACTCCAGGAAGAGCTTCGGAACAAAGGACCTGGCTAGCATGCTGGATAGTGCTAATATAGAGGACGACGAGGTTAATAGTGATGGAGCCGGCACGCGACTCACTGTCAACGCACTGGTCGAACTCACCACTGGGCGAACACTCGGCACTGGGAGCTTCGGCAGGGTTAAATTTGCTCGCCACAACGCGACAGATACCGTTGTCGCCCTGAAAATACTTCAGAAAGAAGCCATCCGACAGACCCGGCAGCAGAGGAACATCATGAATGAGAAGGAGCTCACAGCGTCCCTCATTCACCCCTTCATTTTGAATCTTTATGGCACCTTCCAGGACCGCGACTGCCTCTACATGATGCTCGAGATCGTCATGGGGGGAGAACTTTTTCGGCTTCTTCACGGCGACGGCAGCCTGCAGAACCTTCTTTCTCCCAACGACACTGCGTTTTATGCTGCCTGTGTCGCTTCCGTTTACGACTACATTCACCCCACAGGAATTATCTACCGTGACCTTAAACCAGAAAATATCCTCATCGCTAATGATGGCTATCTTAAGATAGTTGACTGGGGCTTTGCCAAAAAGGTCGTTGACAAGACATTCACTACCTGCGGAACTCCGGAGTATCTTGCGCCGGAGCTAGTTCAAGGCACTGGGCATGGAAAGGGCGTGGACTATTGGGCCCTCGGCATTCTCATTTTTGAGATGCTCACTGGATCGACTCCGTTTGTTGGCAATGACCCTGATGACACCATGGCCATCTGCAGGAATATCATGAACGAAAACATCATTTACCCGGAAGATTTTGACGAGAATGCTGCAGATCTTATTGATGGCCTATGCAGCAGAGAGATTCTTACTCGACTCGGGTGCAGGAAGCTCGGGTGTAAGGGGGTTCTTAACCACCCTTTTTTCGATGGAATTTGCTGGAAGAGCTTGAGTAAGAAGTCAATCGATGCGCCATGGAAGCCGGATCTCAAGGACGGGACTGACTGTACCTATTTCGACGATATTTATGACGAAGAAGAGGAGTATATCGAGGAGTACACCGACGATCAGGAGGTATTCGTCGGGTTTTGAAGCATGTTGAAAAATATATATTTGTGTGAAATTGGAGAGCCTTCTTTCTTGATATAAACTTCTTTTCGGGGGTTAGCAAAGTATTTTTTTCCCTGATTGGAATATCAATTATTACCAATATGTCTGGTATGTTTGGTATCTTCTACATTGTCCTCGCTGGTATCAATACTTTCGTTTTGTTTTCTATTCATGCAGGAATTCCTAATGAACTAATAGATCGTTCCAGAATCGTTCGATTTTTGTTTTTTTTTTCATCGGATTGACTGAAACCTCCTTCCTCACTGAAACCTCCCATGGCTGTTACCCTCGGGAGCCTTTCAGAGGCAAACATGCTGGTGAATAAGTTGATAGAAAAAAATGTTTTATCGGAGCGAGACATCAGCAATACCCTGGCTGAGATACGTTCTGAGCCTTCGATGGATGCTCCGTCGACTTCTCCGCCACCTCAGAAGAGACCGAAGCTCGCAAACGAAGAGAAACCTGCTTTGCCCAGTGATGAACAAGAGAAGAAGAAAAAGAAGAAGGTCTTTGACCCTTCAAACAGTTTGTACCGGCACGTTTGCTTACGACTCTCGTATGACGGGTCGAATTACTTTGGGTTTACAGAAAATTTGTCCAATGAAAGCGCGAACGCCGACTCGAATGTCGAGTCAAACACTGTCTTTAAAGAGGGAGCCAAAATACCAGCTAATACCTCTGTGAATGATACTGTAGAGTACCACATGTTCAAAGCCTTGGTGAAGGCTAGGCTGGTAGTTGACCGATTCAGCTGCAATTATACGCGCTGTGGTCGCACAGATCGTGGAGTGAGCGCGTTTGGCCAGGTGATATGCTTGAAATTGAGAAGCGCTTTTCCGAAGGGTTTTGATGAGAAGCTGCTGCCAGGGAATTCTTCCGACCAGGTGGAGGTCTCCGTGACGAAGAAAGCGAGGGAGATGGATTACTGTAAGATGCTTAATGGTTTGCTGCCAGAAGCCATTCGTTTTATTTCTTGGGCTCCAGGTGAGTGATTTCTGCGTTTTTCCTCAACTAACCACCACAGTCCATCAGATCAGACGAACTTTTTGTGAATAAACTGGAAATAATAATAACCATCTTCGCACAACGCTATAGTCTCCCCCGAGTTTAGTGCTCGGTTTTCTTGTACATCAAGGACTTATCGATACTTTTTTGTGAGAAGAAACTTGGATATTCTCCGAATGAACGAGGCTTTGTCTAAGATAGTAGGGGAGCACGATTTTCGAAACCTCGCAAAGATGAATGTAGAGAACGTGAGCAATTACAAACGGCTGATCTTCGAGGCAAAGGTTGTGGTTCCTGACGAGACAAAAATCGACGGTGGTCTTGGCGATGACGTTGTGGAAAAGCAAATTTGCTATTTTGAAATCAAAGGACAGGCCTTTTTGTGGCACATGATCCGCAATATTGTCAGTGTAATGTTTTTTGTTGGAAAGAATTTGGAGGTGAGCAAACTTCTTATCACAGAAGTACATTCGAGAACCACCGAACAGAGAAACTGACTCTATTAATTTTCTTGCAACGTAGGAACCCAGTGTAGTCGATGATCTACTGGATATCGAGAAGATGCCGAGAAAGCCAAACTATGACATGGCTCTTGACACCCCCCTTGTTCTCAACGATTGCGAATTCTTGCACGTAAAACAAAATCAGAGCGCTCATAATTTGTGGGAACTGACGCGGCATTTTGAGAAGAGATGGGAAGAGTACAGCTTAAAAGCTGCGCAGGCGAGGGACGTGCTGAAAAATGTAGAAAAGCTCCCTGTGACGAGGAATGATCTTGCAGATTTGCGGTGCAACGTCCTAAGGAAGTGGAGAAAAGAGGGACGTGTGGATGAAATTGCTGATGAAAATAGCATCCCTCCGATTCCCGGATCAGACTACTCCAGCGATTACGTCTCATGGGCCTCCGCTCTTCGGTTCCTTTCCTCCAAGGGGTTATTTGCCAGACCGGATAAGGAGGGAGCGCACCAGCTCCTCCGCAACCGGAACGGGGGTTCGTCTTACGAAGAGAAAATAAGCAATATGAGTGGCAAGAGGAAAGAGCGGTATGAGAGAAATGTCGTGAAGCAAAATGCAGGAAGTAATGTCGGTTTTTATAAGGAAAAGCAGGCTTTGGGCTGAAACTGAAACTGAAACCACTCTTCTTTCTGGGAAAACTCCCTCTCGTACTCAAATACTACACTTTATTTATTAATTTCTCCCTAGCGTAAATCTACCGGCAGTCCAATCTCGGCTAGCTTCTTCTCCAAATTTGTCCGCTTCCTGAATTCCCCATCAACCGATTTTGCGGTATCAAGGTTGTAATACTTCTGGAAGCTATCCTTGATATCGTCATCCGTCGCGTCAGGATCGATGAGACCCCTCGCGGCCCCCTCCTTCTCCAACGCCCTAATGGTACGCTTTAGAAGCCGTTTTTCTGCGCACGAAAAATATATTTGTTAGTCATTGCCCACAGAATCGCATGGCTCTCGCAGATACACTATTGTGGCCTTATTTCGTCCCTTGCCGTGCTCTCACCTCCCCGCCTTTGCCTGATTCCCATACGCACGCGCCAAGGGAGGAGACTGAACATGCCTTTGTCAGAAATCAATGCGGCATCTTCATCCTCCGTGGTCGGGTAATTGTCAAGTTGCTGGGTGCAGGCATTTATGATCGTCTGGAGGACGCGAGATTCGTTGCTTCGCGTTACCGGCTTGGTGAAGTCAATCGTTTCCAGAGACTCGTTTTGGGAATCTTTCAGATCGTCCATAGTCAGGAGCATCAATCTCAGATACTCGAGCATCTCCGTGGGGTATCGATCACTATAAACCGGGAAATCAGCCGTCTTAGGGGCATTCATATAGTCCAGAAAGGCAATTTTGCTTTCGTACAATTTCAAAAACTCCTCGGCTTCTTCCTCTCCTTCGATTTTTGACGGGGGAGAGATGCTTATCGTAACATCCACAGAATTAAAGGGGTTGCTTTCTCCCCCCCCGAAACCATACAGCAACATAAGCTCCCCACTGCTCTTCTCGCCGTAATTAACGTACACCTGCTCCATCTTCCTCACTGGCCGGTCGGCATAAACGATGACTTCCTCGTCTTCTCCGGGATTCGAAGCCTCCCAAAATATCTTCCCTGGGGTGAGGCGACTAGAAATGAAACTTCGCGTAAATGGAGAGTGGTTTATAAGGTCAGCATAGGGGACCATCATGACCTTCTCGTCGTCATCAGTACTTTCGGCGCCGTTGCTGTTGTTGTTGTTGCCAATGCTATTGCTGTCACTAATATCCTCGCCGTTGTCTGGAAAATGGTTCTTTAACCTCACTGCTCGGCTGAAGAGCATGGTGAATGCCCACTCCCAGTTTTCCATGGAGTAAAACTCCTCAGTAAATCGTCTGTCATCCCCCTGAATCAACGGGACAACGTAGCGCTGGTACTCGCTCCTCAGCTTCGTTTTCAGCGATATAGTAGCGGGATACAGAGGGCTCCCCTTGAGCGTCTCGAGCTCCTCGTCGCTCCAGATGAAAGTGGGCGATACGCTGGACACCGTGGGGGGCAAAATATCGATGTAGGGCTTGTAAAACGAGGTGTCAGGACTCGCGAACTTTTCCCGGATGAGGAGGAGGGCGATGGCCACGTAATCGTTCATTTCGCGGCCGACGACTTCCTCCCCGAATATCTCCCTGCTCTCTTTCTTTCCGATGCACAATTTCATGGGGATCCGGAGTACCTCCCCGCCCATGGGGATGTCCACCCTGGCGACGACGCCGCGGCCGGAACTCTCATTGGTGTCAACGTTGCGGGTGTCGAGCGAGATCGCGGCCGGGTGGGGCGGCTCGAACCACGTGCTCGTGGGGGCCAGGTGCAGGCCGCCCTCCTCCGTCAGCCAGGACAAGAAGGCCGCATTCTGCGTAAGGAGGGTGGAGGCGATAGAGAGAGGGTTCGATGCCGAAGGCGGGGCGTTGGCATTCACTTTCAGGAATTCTTCGGGTGGAGGTTGCGGTTGTTGCGAGTAGAGGGGCTTATAGAGAGGCTTATGGCGCTGGTGAATGATGTACACAGAACTCTGGAAGTTGTGGAAAGAGTGGAAAGCAGAGATGGGTAGCAGCAGAAGCCACAGCACTGTAGCTGTCGTTCCCATTACACGCCTTAGACGACTTTTGTTGGTAACTTCGGATTTTTGCAGGGGCGTTTCGACGAACCTCACATCAAAGAGGAAAACAAGAGAAAAAGACCACTCTACACATTGCGACACAGCCACTTACTCCTCCTCCTCCCCACAGGGATGAGCGATGCTATCGATAATTTTTTGGAGGTAGAGTCTTGTGCTCGCAGGAGGCTGTCGCTTCTCAAAGTGCCCAATCCCAATGCTGATAATGAGGGAACTAGAAAGGAGCTCTCGTCGGCAAAAGTGTCTTCTATTCTGAATTCTCTGTCTAACGATATTCGGCGCCTGCAGTCAATCCTCCCGACAATTCCTTCTGCACCCCTCCGTGAGCAATATGGTGCTGCTCTTGAATTTCTCCAGACTACTGCAAAGCAAGCTGCTGCTGCTCATGCCAATCAGTCTAATGAAAGTGCCCGATCATCTCTTTTCTCCACGACCTCCCCGCATTTGAGAAACCGTTTTCAGCAGGGAAACAAAAAGAATTCGGAATCAAATTCAATTGCAGCAGCATTGTCCAGAACTAAACGCCAAATGGAATTAGAACTGGAACGGGTGTCTGAAATATCTGAGACAATAACCAACGACTGTAAAAATATGAAGAGTGTAGGGAGCGAACATGATACATTGAAGGGCATCATGACGAGTGCTAGGGGGCTGATAAAGGGATTGGACAGACAGGATGTAATGGAGACATTTGTGGTCGCTGGTGGGTTGGTGTTTTTCTTCAGCTGTGTATTATTTGTGCTCTGGTCTCGACTGCCTGGATTTGGTTTGTTTTGATGACACGAGGATGATGCACTGGGAAGAATGTAGAGAACGATACTGGGAAGAATGTAGAGAACGATACTACAGGCATAAAAGTAGAAAGGAACGATTTGTTAGGCCAAAGCTACTAAAAACCATCTTTATTTTTCAAGCCTACTGTTGCTTTTTTTTCATGCTTCACAAAGCGGGACGTTCGGGACTCTCCCAAAAATCTTTTTCAGCATCCTCACAAATTTTGCGTACAATTTATCCATCTCGTAGTGAATTTCACCTCGCCTCCCGCTTCCCTCCAGCCACCCCTCCTTGGCCTTGCTTTCAGGATGGGGGAAATGGACAATGAAAGCCTTGTTGATGATGCTGAATTTGTAGTCCATATGCCTAAGGTGGGCAATCATTTCTATTTTATTCTTGCCGTACCCGTAGAATCTTTCGTCATAAAGAGGGGTGAAACCTTTGCAGTGACGGACGACAAGGTAGGGTTCGTATCTGTTATTGTCAAAGCACTTAAGCTCCTCGACTCCATCCTCAACCCTCCTGACCCACATCGCAGTGTTTGTCGATGAGTGCCCTTGTGGATTGTTGTCGTATTGAAAGACTATGCAATCCTTGCTTCGCAAGCAATGTTCGAGGCCTTTAAAATTGTGCGGGATAAAGTCCTTATTATTCTTCAAAACGGCTCTGCAGGATTCTCCGTCATCGCAAACATTTGTACCGTCGTCTGGCCCCTGACGTTGAAAGGCAGGAACAATAAGCGTTTGCTTCGGGTCTTCAAAAAGTTTGCCTTTCTGTGTGTCAATGAGTTCGTGGAGGTAGGCAGAAGGGAGGAAATCTATGTCGAGCATGAGGTAATGAGAAGTGGTCAGAGCAGATAGGCCGATGTTGCGAAGGGTATTAACAGGGTATGAATCACTGAAATCTCCTTCTCTGTCGTCAAAGAAAGGCTTTATTTGCACTCCCTTGCACTCTTTCAAGAGAAGGCTGCTCTCCAATTTCAGCTGCTCATATTCCTCCTTAGTGTAGTACACTACAATTATAAAGTCATTGGATTCCCCCCAGCGACTACACGTTTCCCTGAGGATCCAGAATCTGTTCATTGTAGTGTGAGATATCAAAGTCACCTCCACGTCTGTCTTCCTTTTCAACGGCTCGCAAGGCTCATCATATTTCATCACTTCCAAATACATCTCTCTATTGTTGGAAGGGGAGAAGTGCTCAGATGCCAATGTTGTCCACAATATTGAACCATATGGCGGGAGGATATAGTTATTGGCATCAGGAACTTGTTTTAAGGGAGTGATGATACTTTCGCTGCTATCGCTCCCACCATTGAAGTCGCCACCAGTGTCCAAATCACTGTCAACCCCCAGAGCCATGAAACGGTCCCCCAGTACCCCACGAATGACCTCCCTGTCACCCCTGAAGTACTCTTCATCCTGCATCTTGACCTTGATGCCACTTTGCTGGAACTTCGCGGACAGTGATGTTGGCAAAAACAAGGGGGGATACAGCAGATTTCGCGAGAACGCAGGGAAAGATGCCCTGTTTCTGCTTTTATTCCCAACCTGAAGTGACAGCAATGACATTGACAAGAGGACTAACGCAGTCACCAACTTGCTCGCATGAGAGCGACAGCAAATCCAGTCTCGTCTCATAGCTCCTCCAGCCCGTCCCTGCCGCTTGTACCGTTTCTTGTTCTTATAGTACTTTGCCTCCACATCTGGATCGTCACCATGGGAGTGGGAGATAAAGTAATTATTAGTTGTTATTGAGGAATCGTAGTGGTGCTGCGGTCTTCGAGATGTCGTCGCTGTTGATGATGATGCGTCAACATGTAGAGGAAGCATCTTTTGTACAACCTTAAGGCAAATAATTAGGGGTGTAATTTATTTCGTGATTTTATGTTTTGAGGAAGAGTTTTTTCAATTTATGTTTTCTGTTTCCAGAATCCGAAATGTTCAGTGGAAAATTCGAAGAAAATGACAAAGTTAGTTAAGAAAGCAAAGATCCACATAGATTTTTCCTTGTACCAAAGCGAAATAAAAAGGTGATGCTTCCCCCCCAAGTCTGCTGGCTGCTGGCCGCTGGCCCCAAAAATTAATGTCATGCGTCTTTTGCTGTTTTGCTTTGTAAACCTTATGGTTCTTTACTGCAACTTTTACTCACCCTAACTCCTCTCTTTTCCAAAATCCGGTCTGTCTTGCCAAACTCGATACCTCTCTCCTACTCCCGCCCCGTCCTACAAACGACAGCTATGAAGAATTTCTCACTTTTCCTTCTCCTTTCCTCTGCAACCTCCGTGGTCTCCTTCGGCGACATGCACAGGTCTCTTTGCCATCGAGCATCGGGTGGAGATGAGCATGTTGTTTGTGTGGAATGGGTCGACAAGTTTGGTTGCAATTCTAACTGGTAAGTGAATACTCCTGCCCTTGGTTTTGCAATACTGCGTTATTTCTAATGGGGTGATACTTTCGTGCAAAGCGTGGCGTTGGGTCTGAATCAGAATACTGCGTGCTAGGTCAGCTGTGGCAGCTCAAGTTTCTAACACGCTCAAAATTTTGTCTACATGGCTCTTCAGGATCGATGTTTGCGGCTACGATCATCCTTCTGGCCCCGAATACAACCAAGTGACGGTTAAAGAGGGTGGTATTTGTGAAGCACGCTGCGGTATTCCGGGGTCTCCGTAGTTGCTGGATCACTTTAAATGCCCAGCCTGCACATCCTTGTAGTAAAAAAACACTTTAAAAAACCCGAACCGTTGCCCAAACAAATATCACTCCAAGTTAATCATTTAGCTGTTTATACTATGGCGCTATTCTTCCGCCCATAACTAAGACCTCTTGTGCTTCGGCGCTTGGCAGGTACATAGACATTATTGGGGGAGTTTACTGCTGAACTTGGGCCTCCAATGCTCATTAGTACGTAAGATTCGTCGAGTTCTTCCCTGTTTGCTCCATGCCTAGATCCTTCGTCACCCGCCCCCCTCTTCTGGCCGAAGCAGCAGCAACAAACGGGGTCGGGCTTGCCGCTGTATCCTCCGTCGCCTCTACTTCCGACAGGCTCCTGCTTCGCGACCAGCGACGGCTGTGTATAGGCGTCCTGCAAAGTATCTATTCTTTCTCCAAGAAAGTTTTCGTCGCTGTCATTCGTGCTCTTCTCTCCTACTTGTGCTCTGACGCCTACAGCACCATTTCCGTTGGTAGCAAAGCTGTTCTGATTGACCCTCTCCAGGCCATCGCTGTCGAGTACAAAGTTGTCCAAAAATCTTGCGGTGTTGAGCGGTACCGTTTCTGCACTGCTACCAAAAACCCTCTGCGTGTAGCGACTGTATAAAATAGTGCAGAAAGGGAGCGGGAGCAGAAAAGGCAGCTGCTGGATACCCTCAAGCAGGAAAATCATGCAGAATATGGCGCACTGTCCGCTGATGATCCCGATGATGAGCCTCCTGAAGCACTGCGGCCAGAAAGTACCACCGGCATTAAGCTCAGGCTCGTAGCAGTACAGGAGCTGGCGCTTGTAGACCGGTATAGCAGTCAGCATAAACAAGAAACCAAAGATCAGTATCAGTGGGCTTATCACGCCGAAAACCATGACGAGCGTAAAAACAAAGCAGTGCTCGGCCAAAAACCTTCCGAAATAAAAGCCTCCTGTCCTGGTTATGCTCCTGCAACCGGCCATCATTTTCTCCCTTTGCTGCTTCGTGTAATCGTCGCTGAGTATTGCCTTGAAACCGGCCTGAAAAAATGCCATGAATCGCGTCAGCTCCATTGCGAGGCCAGCACCCCACTTGATGCAAACATAATTGAGGTAAAAGTTGGAAATCCGAGGAAAGTTGTCTCCGATTTTGTCGAACACTGTCTTTGGGTCATTTAATAGGTCCGTGAGAGAAGTTATTAGGGTTGAGCTGATCGTGATTATGATCAAAACGTTGTAAAAGAGGAGAGTAAAATATCTGTGGAAGATAAGTTTGTGAGTATCTGTAATGGTGCGTGTGTCTCGGAACACCTTGGTAGCCATGAGACCAAAGATGCTCGGCATCACGATGGTCAAGATCATTATAACACCTGGTGCAAGGAATGCCAAACCCTCATCAATCCAAGGGTGTAGCTCACTGTAGTCTGCGAGTTGGGGAATGTGTTCCTTGAGACTTTCAACAGACAGGAACCCAGCGATGGTAACGGTAGGGAGGAAAAAGAAGACTGTGACAGTAACTAAGAAGGCCACTGAGAGAACAGTCTTGAGAATTTTTCGACGGATGGTACCTTCGAGGTTCTCCCAAATGATCTCGTTTCGATTTGGAGCCATTGAGGTCATCATCATGAGGGGATTGGGGTAAAGGCGTGACCTCGATGCTACGACAGTAGCAGTAAATGTTGCGAAAGTTACGAATCCTGTGGAGCTCACAGGATTGCCGACAATTGCATCAATTGTATTGTTAACGACAGACTTGGCAAGCCACCTTATGTTCTTCGCTTTTCGTCTCTCTTTCTCCCCTTCTTCAAAATTCTCCCCTTCAAAAGGCATCTTCTTGAACTTGTTTTCTGGTTTCCTCTTCATGCAGCAGCAGCAGCTGTGCCTCTTCTTCTCGTTTTTCACTATCTTCCTAATCGACGAGTAGAGCTGCGACATTTCTTCGTCGTCAAAAAGTGAGTTGTTAGTTTTTTCAGTCTTTTTTTTTTCGGTGGGCGAGGTGACAGTGTGTGCGGTTGTGGTTGTCGAATTTTTCGACTTGGCAGGCTCTGAGCTCTCGAGGTCGGCGTTGTCACTGCTGCGACTTCTTGTTTTGCTCTGCATGAGATTACCCTCGCTATTACTTCCAACCACGCCGTTGAAGGATGCATAGAGGCTCTGCTTGTTTGTTATGCGGGAGTTACCGTCGACGCAGACGGATACACTATGCCTGTCTGTTGTTACTGTTGTTGTCGTCGTGTCATGGCAGATGAAAGATGAAGCCTGGCGGATGTATTTTGGTTGTGCTCTATTCATGAGATGGATTTGGCTCGCGTTGACACTTTGGCGGTTCTCGATGTCAACCGTTTCACCAGCAATGGTCTTTCTCTGATACGTGGGAGACACATTATCGTCATCAATCATGCCGTTCTCGCTGCTGATGATGGATGGGCTGTCTCCGCTGTAGGTCACAGTCTTCTTGTCGTGCAAAGTATTGCTTTTGCTCTCGTTATAATCCGGGGAGTTCATTGGGCTAGAAGTCCTTGACGACGGCGACAGATTGTTGTTGTTGTAAGTGCTCACATTTTTATTATTGCTGGTAACGTTTGTGTCTTGCTGCATAAACTGGGAAAATGACATCCCCTCCGAAAACGAAACCTCGTCGTAACCCCGCCCAACTTCGCGACCCTCTTCTTCCCGGTCAACTGCGTTACGGTACTCCGTCTGTTCATGCCAGGCATGCCAAGCTATTAGTTCCCGCTGCTTGACTGCCACAATCTCATTATACTGCTCTAGCAAATTTTCGTAATAATCAATCGTATCCACCCTCGTGCCGTTAGCGGGGAGAGACGAAGTCAACTTTTTCATCTGCACCTTAGATGATGATTTTTTCCGTCGCGTGTCGTTATCGCTGTCAGGTTGCGGCATAAGTGGGCTTGTAGGCAAGTCGTCGAGTAAATCATCTTCTTCATCCTCGTTGGAATGAGAGTTGCCTGAAGAGAAGGGCCAACAACAGGAACGAAAGTTTCGGTATACAAAAGTGGGTCTCTTCTTGTAATTGGATCTTGCAAAGGTGGCAAGCGCGTAATCCAGCTTTGCCGCCGTCTTGTCTCGGAGATTGATTAGTGTGTCGAGGCCTTTCACATCCAAAATTATACTCACGCTCGCAACCTGTCCGGGAAATAAACTATCAAAGAAACTATACATGGCATGATTTGAGCGTAAGTGGGGAGGAATGTGGTCAACTACCACTGACTGGTTCTCTGCGCATGGTCGTGAAAGCCACTGGTGCCGGAACTTCACGTATTCGCCCCAAAGCTCCCAAAGGAAATAAAAGCAAATGAACGTGAAAAGGTATATTCCAGCAACGTGAAACCACAGCAGTATTGTACCCGACTTTGGGTAGCGTTAGAAAGAGGATATTTGTTATAGGAAGCGTGAAAAACTACCAAAATGGCGGAACGAAACCTCACCTCCAAGTTAGCCATGGTCATTTTTGTATACATCGACACTTCCACACAGTTCAAAGGTGTCGGCAAAGGGGTCGGCACTGCGCTAGGTGCTAAAGATGGCGCTTGAGAAGTATTCACCAATAAAATATCAGAAAAAGTCGAGTCGGTATAATTAGAAGTAGGGGACATTGATGGGGTCGGAGTGGGGTGGCTCGTGGGTGGTGGAGGAAGACAGCGCTCTTTGTCAAGCTTATGCTGAGAATAATTCAAAGGGAGTAAAACAAAGAGCCCATACAGCGAACAGATGCCAAAGGTTTTCATCAGAGTGATGTGCATCTTTGTCATCATTAGGGAATCTAACCCAGAGCTGGGGAGGGGTTAATCTAAAAGCAACTTCCAGACAAGAAAAGACCAAACCACTTACCTTATCATATACTCATAGTCCCCCACACTCAACACATTTCGCACCCAGTCTAAATAATTGTAAGAAGGTGGCTCGTGCACGGTCGAGAGCGGGTGCAGGTGGCGACGAGCAGAAAACACCTTAGACCACTTCTCAGACCAGCCCCCGTGCTGCAGTAGGGTGTAGATGAAAACCGACACAAAAAAGAATGAAATATTCAGCAGTATCGTGTAGTTCACGACAGAAGCGTCAACACCAAGGGCACTCTGCCACTGGAGAGTGTTGTCGGGCTCATCGCCCAGATTTTTATGAATCATAAGGAAAAGCTTCAAAGCTACCCTAACCTGGTTGTAAGGATGAAAATGTAATCAAAAAAAACTATATTTTTGGGATTTGGGCGGCGTACTCTGAGGTAAGTAATGCGTTTGTGTATGTTTTAGAGGAACAATAGAAAATATACTTCCAATACATATCTATCATCGATGCGTGGCAATTTCTAAGGAGGGTCCGAAGTCCCCCGAAAATCCAGAGAAAAGGGAGAAATCAAAGTATTCTTCCAGGAAAGTATAGCAGGTAAAAGCAAATTGAAAGAATCTTTTCAATCAAACAATAATCTCCCGCAGGACTTAAACTTGACGTTTTGAGGACACTTTAAGAGGAATTTAACCCCGCTGAAAGAATGGCAGAGCACTTTGAAAGGCATCGCAGAACTCTTTCTGCAGCACATCTTGAGATGCAGGACAGCCCAAAGACGCTCCGCAAAGTAACGCAATTCCACACGGAGGATGGTCTCGTCGTCAGAAACTTTGATGATTCTTACACGTTCGATTCCCCCAGTGCTCATCATAAAAAAACGAGCGTTTATGAGAAGAGAATGAGCACAAAGCCGATAGAGTTAGATGATTCCATGGCCGAGTTCTTGGGAATGCCCAAGGACAGCAAAAACCCCCACGCACACATTACTCATAACCCGAGTAAACCTATGATCAAAAAATAAGCTTAGGTCTGTCCAGACAAAGAGTAGTGTGTTTCGGTTGAAGTAATGAGAGGAGGGATGGGAGGGGAAAGGAAACCATGTACTGCTGTAAAATATTTTAAAAAGAATTACAGCTTTTGTCGGTGCGTATTCTCTCTATCTTTGTTGTCAATCCTAGCAGACTTCAATGCACTCGTCATTGCGTCTATATCCGGGTCAAAAACCACGCTCGTTGATTTGCTCTCTCTCTCAGTTATTGGAAAGAGGGAGTAAAAACAGTTTTGCAATGAAGAGTCAACTTCCTTGAAATTTTCATCATCGTTCTCGTGTATATCGCAGTCCTCCGACAAATCAATACTAGTCTCCTCGAAAGTTTCCCTAGATAGACACTTCAAAACAGTCTCGCCAATGTGACGTTTCCCACCAGGAAGATCGAGATCAACTATACCAGAAATATTGCCATTGCCTCCGGCCAAATCATGATTACGCCCCATGACCATGATAAATTTGTTCTTTGCTATTTCCCGCGTCCTGCGCAAGCTCGAGAGGACAGTCTCGAGATGATATCCTATATTCAGTTCTTTTGTACATGAAGGGAGGTGACCATCATCATTCTTCAGTAGTTGGCACATTTCCGATTTCTGTGCTCGAGTCTTTCCCTTACAGAAATTCACTAAATTCTCGTATCGAAAAATAAACAAGTCGTCGCAGTGGTCGTGCTTTACTTGCTTCATATTCGCCCTTCGATTGCTGCCTTTGAGCCTAATTTTATCAAGATGATCATATGATGACGACATCACAATCGCCATTGCATTAGGATTTGAAAGTAAGACGCACTGGGCAAATGAAATTTTTGCATTTTTTGCCGGGAATCGGCCCGAGGCACTTTTCTCTGATGAAGGGGGGAGGAATAAATGATCGCGCAATATTCCCTCGCAGTAAAGATTGTCGGCTTCATACACAGTGTTCCCTGTACCTTCACAGACAAAAAATGAGCAATCGCGGTTCTTTGATCCTGGTATCACGCACAATCCGTTGAATATGGCCAAGCTTGGCTTATCCGCAGAGGAGTCCGCAGTCGAGTCCACCACTTCTCTTAGTTTCCTAATTACAGAGCACTCGCACAAAGGTTTGTGCACTCGATATTTTGGTACGCTGCGATTGTTCTTAAAGTTTCTCAATTCTTCAAAGCTCGCGGCCGCAAAGAAGGGGGGGGGGGGGCTTTGTTCTTCTTGTCCGTCTTTTTCTTTCCCTTTGATGCAAAGGAAGACATTTTCTTGACTGGGCGGGCGGAGACTACGACACCACTAAGTTAACACAAAATCGTTGATAAAACTTGGGGAAGTGATAATTCTTGGCTGGAAGATGAGAAAGTTGGGTATTTCTCACCGATGGTGGGGCAAGAAATGGACTTGTAGATTTTTTGGCATTCCGTCGTCGAAGCGAAAACCTTTGTCAGTCTTTTTCGTCCTTTAAAGTTGCATTTAGTAGACCATTACCCACACACCCGACGCCCAGTATACTGAGAGAGAGGAAAAAAACACCCACCACGCCCGTCCGTGAATATGCTGCGCGCTTCATTCTCTTCGCTTGGATGCCGACAAAACAGGTTGATTCGTTGTCGTAGTGACGTACTGTCTCGTCGCTTTGGCACTAAAAAGTCGACAAGCCAACCATCTGACCCAGTTAGGGAGGCTCAGGGCGGTCCGATTTCCTACAAATCACTTGGTGTTGCTGCGCTGCTCTCTTTCGGGGTGGTCTCCTTTTACAAGATAAAACATGAAGAGAAGATAACTTCCATGAATAAGACTGTAAAAACGACTGGGAAGGCGCTCGTTGGTGGTCCTTGGCAGATGGTGGATGCTGAAACTGGTCAGATTGTCACAAATGAATCCGTTCTGGAAGACGGCGCATTTAGTTTGCTTTACTTTGGTTTTGCCAAGTGCCCCGACATTTGCCCGTCTGAACTAGTGAAGGTTGCCAAGGTAATCGACGCCTTAAAGAAAAAGCACCCCAAGATAAAAATTGCTCCCATCTTTGTCACTGTGGACCCGGCTCGTGACAGCATAAAGAATCTCAAAAACTACCGACAGGATTTCCACCCATCAATACGATTCTTGACGGGCACCCCTGACATGGTGAAGAAAATGACGAAGAGCTACCGAGTCTACGTATCAAAGGCTGATGAGGTAGATGATGGCGATTACCTGGTTGACCATTCTATTGTCTTGTATTTTGGAGGCAAACGAGGTGAATTCCTCGACTTCTTCTCTCAGAGCATGAAGCCCAGTGATATAGTGGGAAAGGTGAGTTCGGGATCTCTCGTTGTTCGGATCTCTCGTTTCAATTCTTTAGTAGCGCTTGCTTTCAAGGATTGGAAAATTTTATCATCCTACTAACTGCGGCATTCATAGATTGTCAAGCATGTGGAAGAGTATTAAACCCGTTGAAATTTATGCGTAAAGAATAAAAAAATTAAATAGCTGGAAATAAGAGCAGAGCAGGGATTGTTGGGGACAATTATTCCCAATGCTGTTATTATTTAGGCCTAGCAATCATATTTCACATACTCCATTCATCAAACAAGCAGACAAAGGTTGTCTGCTACTCACTGTCCTTTCAGTTCCGTTACGCTCTGTTTCTTCGCGCCATATTTCCTCGCGCCCTATTTTCCCCACGCTCCGTTCCTTTACGCTTTGCTCAATATCACCCTCTCACTCAGACTATGCCTATCCCTCGATTTCTCAGCACTTTGCATGTTGCAAGTTGGTGAAGTTGCTAGTTTTAAACTTTTCGTTATCATTTCGTCTCTCAGTTACCCATCCAGTTAGTTGACCGGAATCCGGCTCCGGGGTAAATCGCCTTTCCTCCAAGTTGCTCTTCGATTCTAAGCAGCTGGTTGTACTTGGATGTGCGCTCCCCACGGCAGGGGGCTCCGGTCTTGATCTGACCAGTGCTGAGTCCGACAGCCAGGTCAGCAATGTAGTGGTCCTCGGTCTCGCCAGATCGGTGAGAGGTCATGACACCCCAACCGTTCTGCTTGCTCATTTTCACGGCGTCGATGGACTCACTGATGGTGCCGATCTGGTTCACCTTTAGCAACAGACAGTTGGCGGCACCCTTCTCAACGGCCTCGGCAATCTTTGTCGGGTTGGTCACGGTCAGATCATCCCCGACCACCTGGACGTCTTTGCCGACCTTCTTACAGAACTTCTCCCAGTTGCTCCAGTCGTCCTGGTCGAAAGGATCCTCGATGGTCTTGATGGGGTACTCGTGAATTATCTTCTCGTAGAGAGCAATTAGCTCGTCACCTGTGAGGAGTAGAGAAGCATTACGGCTCTCTGAGCTTGTCTTGAAGTCGAGGTCGTACTCATTCTTTCCCTCGACCTTAAACTCAGAAGCGGCAACATCCAAACCGACCGAAACTTTGTCAGCGTAACCAGCACGGTCAGCAGCCTGTGGCGCAGTTGGGAGGTAATATTCCAAAGTTTGATAGTGAGTTAGTGATTGTGAGTTAGCAGTTTGCGTAACGGATTTGTCTTCGGATCGGATTTGTCTGCGAATCAGATTTTTTTGCGATTTGTAGCACAAGCAAGTGACGACTCCGAAGACGACTCACCTCCATCAGCATCGCCAGCCCAGACTCCACATCGCAAGGGGGTGCGAAACCGCCCTCGTCTCCAATGAGTGTAGCATCGCCACCAAATTTTGTCGCAATGACCTTCTTCAAGTTGTGGAACACCTCACAACCGATTGCCATGCCCTCCGAGAAGGTCTCAGCACCGGTAGGGATGACAAAAAACTCCTGAAATGCGAGGGAGTTGCCCGCGTGCTCGCCACCATTGATGACGTTGAAGCAGGGGACAGGCATGGTGTCCGCATTGGGGTTTCCTGCAATATTCGCGTAGTGCTGGTAGAGCGGGATATTTTGGGCAACAGCACCAGCCTTACTGGCAGCCAGGGAAACGCCAAGAATTGCATTCGCGCCAAGAACAGACTTGTTATCTGTCCCATCGAGCTTCAGCATGGCGTCGTCGATGGCGCGCTGGTCGGCAGAATCCATGCCAATCACAGTTTGGGCAATTAGTGTGTTCACATTATTCACTGCCTTTGTAACTCCCTTGCCCCTAAGGTTGAGGGTAGGGGGATGGTGAGAAGTGGGGGGAGTCGGCGGGACGTGAGGCGGGACGTGAGGCGGGACGTGAGGCGCACATTTATGAGTTAGTGCACATGAAGAAAAGCAGCTGTTTGTTCGGCAAAGGGCAAAGGTTGCAGCAAATGGAGTAGGTGGAAGAAGACGCGTAGACTCACATGTAAGCGGAACCACCATCGCGGAGCTCAACAGCTTCGTAAATACCCGTGCTAGCACCGCTGGGAACAGATGCAGTCACCTTTCCGTCTTTTGTTGTAAGATCAACCTCGACTGTGGGGTTACCACGGCTATCAATAATGCTTCGAGCATGCACTCCCGTGATAGCGGAGAATGAGCGCGTGCCTGAGCGAGCAACTTGGGTGCGGAGGACTGATAACATGTTAACAAATGAGAGATTCTGAAGTTAGTGGTGGCTGCGCGTGTGGAAAGTTTTTATTAGTTGCCATTATTCTTTTTATCGAGTTTTTGTTTGTTCTAGGGCCAGCTACATAGACGCCAGATACATAGATGACAACTCGAAGATCGAGACAGCGGGAGGAAGAAGAATTAGAGGCCGCAATCGCAGAGTCCCTGAAAGACACTAAAGGGAGTGGAAAAGTGAATGGTAGCGGGTCGAGGGCTTCTGGCGATTCGCTGTCGGGAGGCGTTTCGGGTGAAGAATGCCTCAGTTACTCTGAAACTCAGAAAGATGCTGATCTACGCCTGAATCTGAACCTGCCTATGGGTGAACCACTCATCAAGGCACTGCAGATGCTTTTCTATCCAATTTCCCTCCTCTTCACGTATTCCGGTCTTGAATTTCTTCTGTGTGGGGTGATGTGGACGTCGCTCGTTCCGGATGTATGCAAGCACTACATTTGCAATTGTGCTTGGAAGTTGTACTCCCAGGTCCACCGAATTACACTGGGCAACCGGACTGGACTGCATGAATCCCTCTCTTACGAGGCCCACGCGCTGACGACGATGATGTGGCCTTTCCGTCTGTTTCCTATGACACTCAAGAGGATGCGCTTCGGGTTGTGCAACATCGGCTTCAACTTTCCTTATGATGGCAGCCTCAGAACGAGGCAGCTGGAAGGCATTCACGGAGAGTACTTGGGGAAGATGGTCTTGGTCAATGATGTCGATGATGATGCCGATGCCGCGTCAAAGAAAGTCATATTCTGGATTTACGGTGGGGCTTTCTTGAGCGGCGACGTAGATGGTAACGTACCCTTGGCAAATCACTACGGGAAGGCCGCTGGGAAGAATGTTTTTGTGGTGAACTATCAGCTGTGCCCTGAGGGCGCAATAATGGACGCCTTCGCTGACGTCCTCAATGCATATGAATGGCTCCTAGCTTCCGATTTTGTAGACACTGCGGCAGACATCACCGTCTTTGGAATTTCGTCGGGAGGGGGCTTGGCTCTGAAACTGATGCAGCATATCCACGCCAGCGAGGACTTTGATGAACAGGTCAGCGCCGGGGTCTTGATCTGCCCGTGGGTGAACTACAACATAGACAATCTGCCCAGATCGTTAAAGGAGAATACAAAGCATGACCTCGTAGTCCACGGGGGCGTTTACGACTACGTCCTTCCTCTCGCTAGTGCCATGGCCATGGTTGATGGAGCACCGCAGTATAAAACTGTGTCACCGATATTTGGTTCCATGCGAGGCCTTCCAAATTTATTGGTCATTTCATCTAATCATGAGGTCACCACGGACGAGACCTATGAACTGGTCGGTAAATGTAAGGAGGCCGGGGTGAACGTCGTCCACCACAGTCAAAACTACCTTTCTCACGTCTTTGCGTTGCTCCCTTTCCTTCCCGAGGCCAAAATTGCCATGGCTGTCATAGAAAGCTTCTTGAAGCGATCATAACAACTGAAATTAAATTAAATTAAATAAAAGAAAATAAACTGAAGTAGTGAAGTGAAGTTTCTCTGAGTGTCTTTTGTTGAGGTTGACTTGAATGTTTGGATGATGAATTGGAATCACGGAATTGATCGCTGATCGCCGAATGTCGCCAGAGAAAAAAAAAGAAGAAAATTGTGTACTGAGCTGAAACATCCACATGAATGGTACCCTTTCTTGTCGTCGTTTTCCTCATGAATTTTCTCTCAGCAGCAACTTTTTCGATAACCTGGTGCAGACATTTGGTCGTCCCACCAACCTCGAGAGCACACACACACACACTTTCTGCCGGCTCACCTCTGCTATCCTCGAGTTCGCAGCTGGGTCCCCGGGTCGCCGTAATTGGGTCAGGGGCGTCTGGAGTGTTCACTGCGCTTGTCGCATCTGAAAGCTCGCCGAATAATCCCAATTTTTCCATCACAGTGTACGAAAAGACTCGATTTCAATTGTCAAAAGTGAAGATAAGCGGAGGCGGCCGTTGTAATGTTCTTCACGATCCGGATGATTTCGATATCAAGGCCAGTTATCCACGAGGTAGCAAAGAGCTTGTGTCCCCGCTGTCAGGGAAGAAGTTCTCACCAGAGAAACAAAAAAAGTGGTGGGAGGACCACGGTCTTTCGATGCATGTTGAAGAGGATGGCCGCATGTTCCCGGTCAGTAACAAATCGTCGTCCGTCATAGATGTTCTCTTGGAAAATTCGAGGCGGCAGGGTGTTAAATTCGAGCTCAAAAAGAGCGTTGAAACTATCTCATTCGAGAAAGAAAATGAAGAGGATGGCAATTTCAAACTCAATTTCTCGGATGGCACTTTTCAACTGGCCGATAAGGTCGTTCTCGCAACAGGAAGCAGCGATTCGGGGTACAGGATCGCGAAAGACTTCAATCACACAATAGTGAAGCCAGTTCCAAGCTTGTTCACGTTCACACTCGGTAGAGAGGTTGAAGAAGGAGGTGTTTTCGCAGACCTCGCGGGAATTAGCGTAGAAGACGCTGCAATCAAGGTTTCGATTGAGAACCCCGACGGGGGGAAGAAGAAAAAGTGGCTCGAGGAGAGAGGGCCTTTACTCATAACTCACAAAGGCTTGAGCGGCCCTGGAGTTCTGAGGCTGTCAGCGTTCGGTGAGTTACGAAGAGGAATAGGAATACAACAGAAAGTGAATTGCGGGGATCACAGCTCACTCACCGCCGTCCTTCATCGCACCAACTAACTTGAAAATCGGAAACAGCGGCGAACCACATGAACAGCCTTAATTACAAGACAAACTTGCGGATTAATTTTGCCCCCGCAAATTTAAGCACCGCCGAGATAGAGAAACTACTTCTCCACCAGAAGACCTACAACAAGCGCAAAGTGGGAAATTCAATCGATGAACTGAAATTCATCCCGAAGAGGTTGCTGCAGAAGCTCGCAGCGCATTCCGAAATCGACATAACAATGAGATGGAACGAGGTGACAGACAAGAAACTCAGGAAATTGGCAAATGCCATGACTGCCCTCGATGTTTGTATGGTCGGAAAGAGTGTTTTTAAAGAAGAATTCACGACGGCCGGGGGGGTTGATCTCAAGGAGGTGCAGATTGGACACAATTATGAGAGCAAGAAATGCAAAAATCTCTTCTTCGTTGGGGAAATTTTGAACATCGATGCTGTCACCGGCGGCTTCAATTTCATGAATTGCTGGAGTAGTGGATATGTTTGCGGAAGTAACTTGCTGAAATGAACAAACGAACAGAACAACAATGTATCGCTTGATGCAAAAGGAAGGATTAACAGTAGGGGATACAAAACGGAATACTATATCGTAGAGAAAGAAGAACAGAAAATTAAAAGAACAGATGTGTTTTTTGTTGTTACTCCTAAGGAAATCCTCGACCTGAAATCTGGATCTCCCCACTTTTCTCCAAATTACAATTTGTTGTCAAAAACAGCTCAGAGCAGGAAAGAGGAATTTTCCCTTCCTTGCCTGACACTTCGACCTTCGGAGTGAACAGC
>ERZ651776.874-NODE-874-length-39098-cov-4.791881_pt1 | contig 39098 bp, 27 predicted proteins | sample MGYA00514761_ERZ651776 | MGnify/ENA metagenome assembly ERZ651776
AGTCAGGAAAGATCAAGGACCCCATAAAGCGATCCATACAGCGTACCAACGAAGAGAAGGGCATTTTGGACGACGAGGCGAAACAGCGAGAAACTTTGGATGTATTAGAGTGGGCGACAGGGAAGATCGAGGCGACACCTCACGGGTTCTTTGCAAAGATGATGTCAGGACAGAATTCTGGCAATTTCAGCAAGAAAAGTAAAACCATGGAGAGTAAGGTCGCATCTTGTCTGTCCCAGTACAATATCGCCAGAGGCAAAGCCGTGTTGGACAAAGAATTCCCTAGGGGGAAGGGGATGAAGCAGGCGCTGTCTCCTCGTGAGGATTTTTTGAAAGACCCCAGTTCATTTTTCGAAGATGAATAGACGAAGAAGGGTAACCTCCCTCAAAAGCTCGCGGTGATGTCAACTGGTGAAATATTTTTAATAGCGTTTGTAAACTTGCTGTACGCTGCTATTTATTACACAAATTTATTACAATAACTTCACTTTTTTCTCCTGTACCTGAGACGATCCATAACATTGGTCACTCCACTGAAATCAAAGTCCTCTAGATCGAGGTCAAAGGGGTTTGTGTCGGTCATTTTGACGCTCTCGCAGTCAGGGATCAGGCTGCTCAGTTTTAAGAATGTCCCTCCGTCCCCGTACCTGACCATGGTGTCGCTGTGGAGTGACGAATCACACAGCCAGCTGTGCATCCATGAGTTTTGAAAGGGCCCTTCTTCCCCCCCATCTGCGTTTGCGTAGTACCAGCCCTTGCGATTTTCAGGGGTGGCCATGTCATTTACAAACATTGAGAGCTTCAGAATATTGACGTTGTAGTCGAAGGCGTCGTCAGGCGTAATCATTGTCGTTATCGCAGCCTCCGTTGACAAATCTTCCACTGCCGCCGTTTTCTCCTCTGCAACTTCTTCCACAATGTCTTCCTCCTCCTCTTCAACCTCTTCAATAATGCTGCTGTCCCTAGCGGCGTTGCTGCTGCTGCTGCCTCCTCTCCCCTTGACAAACAGTGCTTCCTTATTGCTGGCCAGAGAATTCGAGATATCAGACCTCCCCCCCGTCGACTCGCTCGGCCTGTGGAACAGGTTGGAATCATCCCTCGGCATTTCCTGATATCCGCTCTCACTCCGAATCGCCTTGATTGCCCAGTTGGTATCGCTGGCTTTTGCGGACTGCCGCCTCCCCATCTTTCTGTTGCGAGGTGAAGCGGCTGCACTAGTTTTGCTCTCCGCAACGTTTGAAACCTCGCTGGTTTTATGGTTTGTGGAGGCGCTCGTCACGTTGCTGCTGACCTGACTACTGCCGTCTTCCTCATTGCCGTCATCCTCACCGCCGTCTCCCTCACCGTCGCCCTCCCCCTCATCGCCCTCATCATCCTCTCCCTCTTGGAAGCTGCCAAGATTGTTACCCCCGGTGAGCAAGTTCACCCCCCTTTTATTTCTATCAAAGTCGCCGAAGATTGAGGGGCGCGCCTTCTTCGTCTTCATGGTGGTGCGCCTCTGTTGCCTCTTGGTGATCTCTGCCTTTTTCTTGGCTTCCTTTTCCTGTTCCTCAAGCCTTTTCTGCTTTCGTTTCTCTTCTTCAAGTTTCTTGGCCGCCTCAGCAGCGCCGTCCAAATTCTGCTGGACCTTAAGGAACTGGAAGTGGGGATCTTTCTCCCTGTCTTCCCTCTCACTGCTATTGGCGTGGGTCATGTTCAGTTTCGCTCGCCTAGCTTTCTCCGCCTTTCGGGCCTTCTCTTCTTCAAGCTGCTTCTTGATTTCTTCGAGGCCCGTTCCTGTCCCTGATTTGGCACCCATGGCCATCAATATTTTCACCGTCTCAGCGCTTCCCTCTTCGCATTCCGCCCCATCGCTGAGTGCGATATCCAACGGCGTAATGGACTCGATGTTAATCCTGTTGATCATAGACTTGAGATCGGATTTGGGACACTTTTCTAAAAGCGTTTTAGTCACGGCCAAGTGAGTGTCGCCGTTTCCGGCAGATCGGTGAAGCGGAGTATCGCCTTCCAGATCAATAACGTTGATATCTGCGTTTCGGCTTATGAGTAGATCCACTCCAGCTTTGTTGCCACTGATGGATACGACGTGAAGTAAGGTTTTCATTCCATCCAGCCTGTCGCGAAGGTTAGGTAGGGAGTGTTTAATCCTCGCCAGAGACACGTAGTCACCTCCAGTACCGCAGTCCAATAATTGTTTCAGCAAGTCAAAATCTTCCCAAGAAGCCGCCCCAAAAGCATCCTTGGTCCACTGCTCAAGCTTCGACTCAATCTGCTTACGCTGAAAAGCCCCGCCAATGAGCTTGCTTGCCCGATCCATTTTGAGATCGTTATCAGCTTTCAGCTTCTTCTCCAATTGTTCCTGATAAGCCTTGCGTGCTCGGTGTTGTCTAGCGAGGCTCTGAATCTTCAGAGTCGATTTCTTTTGTGCTAAAAACTCCTGGCGACCCTTCTTGCCGACGACGTAGGCATGCAGGCGATTGTCGAGTACACTCAGTGCTTTCTTCTTCTTAAATATTGATTTTTGACAGACAAACTGCCTAATTCTCGCCTGAATTTTTACAATCTTCTTCACCTCCTTGGCAAAACGGGCCCTGACCATGAACCCCCCGATGACTCTCTGCAGCATGATAATGCGTCTTCTCAGTATCTTGAACTTCTTCCTCCCAATAAATGCGCGGAACCTCGTCTGAATGAAAACGCAGTTAGTATTCCTCTTCCACAACGTAAGTTCCTCAAAAGTATCATGCTTCATAAAAACCTTGCCGCTCTTGGCCACCTGAAAGTACCCCGAAGGAAGGGCCTTTTTGAAGACAGCTTCACACGCCTTGGAGACATCCTTGGCCTTTGGATCTACCTTTGCCTCCTTCCAGTACTCAAACTTCAACACATGTTTCCAAAGAAACTCCCATGTCTCCCGAATGGGGTAGCCCTCCCTCCGAATCCGCACCATCTCCAGAGTACCATTACACTTGAGTTGTTCCATAACCATGAGACTGTCGAAGTCTAGGGCTCGTTTGTTGCCATTAGGTTTCACGCAGCGAATGTAATGCGGGTTCGTACACAGAATATCGTCGTAAAGACCAGCCAGTTGGTTCTTGAATTTGTACCCGATCGTGGTTGGTTTGGCGGTCGAGGTGTTCGCACTGACGACACTGCTACTAGTAGTACGGGCCCGCGATCGCGTTGCAGCAGCCACAGCAGCGGCGTCGGCCTTTCCAAGCTCGAAAATTTCTCGTATGAAGTCAGACCGCGAATCCAACATGGCAGACTCCAAATCGGGGAGGAGCTTGTCGCTGTTCTTCTGCATGAACCCCTCGACTGCATACACAACATCCCCAGCAAAGTGCTTCACGATGAAAGTATCTTGAGCAGCAAACCTCGAGACACCAAAATGCTTCGTCTTCCCCCTGTGGTGGTTATTGATCTGCGTCAGATAGGTGAAATCAGTGTCCGTCTTCCGTCCGAGCAGACATAGTTCGTCTAGCACAGGCAGCAAACCGATTGGCTTTTTCTCGATCAAGTCAACGCAAGGCTGGTTGTTCTGGAACTCAATATACGCGCAGTCGATGCCTTCGTTCTTGTACATTTCCTGCTCGCTGATAAACACCGTATGATTGAAAAGGGATTGGAGCTTTTCGTTGGCAAAATTAATGCACAGCTGCTCAAAGCTATTCACCTCAAAGATCTCGAAGCCGAAGATGTCGAGAATACCGATGAAACTGCTCACACTTTGCGTAGATTTTAGCGTCTTGTTGCACAGAGAGATCAAATAAGCAAAAAGGTTGTCGTAGGTAGCCTTCGCAAGAGCATTCCTGGCATCGAGCGATTGCGCCGCCGTGAGAGGCACTGTGTAAACACTAGCTCGCCCCTTGGCCTTGACGATTCTTGAAACGAGCTTATCCTTCAGAATCGGGCATTGAAGGAATTTCATCGCGAGATCCAGCGATTTCCCGCTTGCGGGATTGATTTGGGAATTGTCGTCTTTGTCGGCAGTAAAATTGACATTGCCCAGGTGGAGGATTCCCGCAAGCAGCTCAAGAATAGATGTAATTTCTCCTTCACTCGCCCCCACGGCAGACAGCGACTCGCAGACCTCCTCGAAATCAACCTTATCGTCCACATTATCAACCGTCATGGCACCTTGGCTAAGAACAAAATAGTCCTCAGCCTTGGTAATGCTCCATTTTGCTCTCTGAGAGGCAGAAGCACCCTTACAGAACTGGTAGAAGATGTGGTAGTTACGCTCTCCGGACGAAGCCTGGACAACCCGGGATTTTTCAAGCAAATAATGGCACATCGAAGCCCCCACAATTTTCTCCTTGGCGTATTCGATCTTGATGAACTTCCCAAAACGGCTGCTGTTGTCATTTCTCACCGTCTTTGCGTTTCCAAAAGCCTCCAGAAACGGGTTGCAGCGCATGACCTTGTCCTCCACAGATCCCTTGGACAGATCTACACCATTGCTGCTGCTCTCTGCGAGAAATGTCATGACCTTCTTGCAAGCCTCCGTTTTTCCTGCCCCCGATTCTCCACTGACGATAACAGACTGGTTACGCTTGTCACCGAGCATTTTCTCCACTGCAATACTCGCAACGCTGTATACATGCGGGATACGATCTTTGGTGTATTTTGTGGAGCTCGGGTTATCATAAAGCCCATCAATCCACTTGTATGGGTTGAAGGAGATGGAGATGTTGGAAACATTGGTATAAATGTGGTTCGAAAAGTACCGACGACGGAGCAGATGGAGTAGGGGAGCCTGGTTCAAATTATTCAGCATAGCACAGTCGTTCACATCTTCATGATGGGAAGGGTCATAGCCTTCAGTGTCAGTTTTTCTGACGGAAGTGGACGTGTTTGTGGGCTTGCAAGTGTCAGGGTCAAGCTCAGTCACAGTGATGGACGGGGAGGAATCACCAGCGTCAGTGACGACCCCAAGCGTCCACACCTGTTGTTTTTGCTTGTACCAAACTTTCTCACCGGCCTCGAAGATGGTATTTTCATCGCACATGTTGTAATTTGTGTGTTCGAGAGGGCACGGGTGGGGATGTGGGAATTTGATGGGTATTGCGGAAGTAGGTGTTGAATAATGGAGCGTTCAACAGATATTAAGAGGGTAATAGGTTCGGTGGGACTATTTTTTGTGTATTCTGACCAAAAGTGAGCTGTCAGTTAATACTACAGACGCCAGAAATTTTTTTCATCCGCTGCTCCGCTGCTGCTTTCGTCTGCTTCGGCAGTTCGGGCTCGCATTCTGTTTGGCAACATTTTGAAGTAGGGTGTTGAGTAGAATTCAATTAAACGTACTCCTCACAAGTTTTGTAACACGAAAAAGGGACACAACTAACATCCGGCAACAAAAACTTTATATATCCTCAATGGCGACTACGAGAACAGAGCAAGCAACCGACAAGAAAGACGAGCACTCTTCTGGGAGCAATGTTTCTCATAACAGAAACAAGCCAAAAAAGAGCGCAAAGAGTATGTGGAGTGGTCTGAACGACGATTTTGGCGCCACACCGCCATCAAGTCCAGAATTGGGACCAGTGAGCCATAAGGAGGTTCGAAAAGCTGCATTTGTAGCAACTGTGGTAGTTGAGAGTGCGGCTTGCTTGCTGACGCTCTTGGCCGGGTGGGTAAATGCAGCAACCATAATTTTATTCAACGCCCCGGTTGCACATGTGACCGGATTGGCAACAAGGACAGCTATGGTTGCAGAGGAAGGTGGAGATTTCTTTACCCAGCCCAATGGGGGGGGAGGTCAAATTCTCTGCTTTGTCGGTGGTTCAACACTGTGCGGACTCATAATTGGGCGTCACAGGGCCAAATTCGGACTGGGTATGTACGGTTTGTCACTCATTCTCGTGTCAGGGTTCTTGGTGCTTGCATTCATTACCGAAGACGTTCATACTGCGAGAAACATGTGTGCGACTGCAATGGGATTACAGAACGGTATTGGTAGCACATTTAGCGGAGGACTCTTGAGGACAACACACATTACTGGAACGGCCACAGACCTTGGCCTGCAGGTCGGGCGCATTGTTGGGCGCAGGGTGAAGGCAGCCATTTTCAAGGGTGGACATTCGCAAACAACACCAAAGACAAACACGCTGACAGATGAACAGAAAGAATTCGAAATCAACGAACTGAAAAGGGCATGGTTGCTCTTTGTCCTTCTATTTGGTTTTTTTATTGGTGGGGTGCTGGGAAGCTGGTTTTCGAATCAATTTCAGAAGAATGCGCTCATTGTTCCCATCTCCGTCAATATCATATTGGGAGTAGCGTATGTGATATACAGAGTCAGGGTATTGAGACAACATGTTCTCGGCGAGGAGTACGAAGAAACAACCAGAACGCGAGGTGAATCGGCGGAGCAGACTCACATGCATTCCCCGGCGAGGCAATCAATGAAAAAGGAGAGAGAAACAAGACAAGGACACACTGCTGCATTCGAACTTGTGGTGAAAGAAGACATAGAAGAATTAAAGATATAAATTACTCGGTTATTTGATTGGACAGCAAATTCCAAAAAAGAACCTGTGCAAAAAATAATTACAACTAAACTGTTCCAGTTCGGCTAAAGAACATGGAACACGGATTTCATGTCAGTCAATGCCCATATTTTAACTTCCACCAATTTTGGCCACAAAAGAAAAGCGAAAGTCTTTGAACCCCTCCTAAAAAGTACCGACTCGTTAAGTCGAAGTTTTCGAGGCCCCAAATATTTAAAATTTATTCAGGAGAGAGATTGTTTCCAAGCAGCATCATTGGTTTCCGCCCCATCTGGACCCCATGAAATCAGAGGATCAAAGCGATATAAGTGAGATCACACAGCCTCAGGATGACTCTCCGAACAAATCTCACAGGCAACAACAACGCATACCAAAGTTGCTCCAATACAGTGAGGAGTCAACTGCCATTGACATAGAGAACGAACTGGAGGAAATGGCGGTGCTGAACCAATTCATCGAGTTAAATATCGTTTGTGAGCGAGAAGACGAGATTTCAATTGCACGATCTGATAACACGCGCGATCAAGTGAAATCGCTATCGCTCCACGTACGTCGACAAGGGATCCTCCTTGACACTGTCGTCAAGGAGCGAAACAAGCTTGAGGACAAAATTTCTCAGTACCGAGATGCAGCTCTCCAGCTATGTCTTGAGGTGCGTAATCTTCAAGCTGACATGAGGGAGATGGAGAGAAAGATTCAAAGGCGGGATTCTCAAATACATGCGATGAGCGAAAACTACTTTGAAGCAAAACATTTGTTAATCAACGACTGCGCTGAGCGAATATTGAGAGCTAAAATGACCAGGGCGATGTCCAAAAAATAGTATCTAAAAATGGCTGCGTCTACATTTTTTTTGTCTTTCGAGTCCTTCAATAATAATACCATCCATCACCTCTTCGCTTCGCTTCTACGCTCCAACCATTTTGCACAAGTAAATATTCCAAAAAACACTCACAACATTGCTCCAAAGCACCCGATATTGCACGGGGACAATTGAAAAGCTGAAAGTGTTGACTAGAGGCCAGACCTTGTACTGCATCAACAAGATCTCCCCCAGATCCTCAACGATCCGTCGGCGGACAGTCATCATCGAAAAGGGACGAAGATAGCAAAAAGCCTCCGCGAGTTCAAAGCTGAGAAAGAACAGCGGAAAAAACCAAAGCACTCCGAGAGTCTGGTCCACAGCTACAAGAATGAGCGTTTTTAATTTTCTCAAGACTCGGTAATCCGACGATTCCAACCTCTGCTGAAATGAACCAAACTGTGAGGTCATAAGAGAAAAGGGTAAGTGAGAGGGCAGGGTGCATGGCATATGGAGACTGACAGCGATACTCACCAACCACCTGTACCAGTACGCGACTGAAGGACCGACAAATAAACCACCCGTCAGAGAAAAGGCGACGAAGCGTGCGTACTGAAACTTTTCGCCAACAATTTTTTGTGCAGCAAAGTCCCCGAGACCGGTGATGACACCCGATGTAACCGCCTTTGTCTTCACGGGGCGGTTCGCTAGCGCTTCATTATAACTCATAGCTCCTCCTGAGATATTACTTAGTCGCTGAAACGTCGTCTGTGCTCCCCTTTTGCGTGGGTCCTTTGCATCGTTTTGAAGATCAGAATGCGAACCAAGGGTGGAGGCATAAGGTCGGATAGTAGTAAACGATTGTCCGGAAAACGCACTTATCAACGAACAGGAGTACACTAAGCCTAAAATAGAGACGGTCATGGCACACACTTTAAATCTTCAAAAAACAAAAATAAAAAAATGTGAAGAATTTAGAATTTCCCAATAAATCCACTGCTGTTATCATTTTTCCGATGCCACAACGCACGAGCAAGAAGCTCAAAAAGGCAGACAACGAGGATGTCACTTCTTCTGATATTCCAGAGCCTGTTGTTACGGAGAACATCCTGCTAAACTTGACAACACACACGAATAATTTTGATAGCAATCCTCTGCCTCTATCATGGGGTCACCCTGATCCTGCTAAGAGAGGTCCCATTCTTTGTACTATTCGTCACCAGGTGAGCAATTATTTGTGTTGAGAGAGGCCCTATTTTGGTTGTGGGGGGTCCAAAAAGGGGGATGAGAATTCTGCATTCTTGGCACGGGGTTGAGTCTGGGTTTTGCCCCTCCGCACGCGTGTGTATGCGAGGGTTTGGTCAGACGGTTGAGATAGGGCCATGTTGGCGGTTGTTTACATGTCACAAGTTCTTTGGGGCACCGCACTAACACCAAATTTCTTTTTTGTCTTCAAAATCTTCTCTCAACTGACAAAAAACTTAAATGCAGTCTCAACGCAATGCTATAGGGGCACATCAGGGCTCCTACTGTGTATACACAGGCCTTGCCGTGGCAGCCGGGAAGCTAAACCCGGATTACGTCCCCGACTTGAGGATGACAAGCCCTGTGTTCCCGATCGGACCTCACCCAAGCTGGTCAAACCCCCGAAAAATTGCCAGCATCGACCCCTTTGGCCATGTTGTGACGGACGCCTTTAAAGAATATCTGGATAAGGGCTTCGATATCAGGCCTACAATCGCCGTGACCAAGGCTCACATCGACCTCCCAGAGACGAGGGAGGCGATGAAGGCGGGAAGACTCAAGCCAGATGGAGTCATCTTGAAAGAATCTGGTCAGAGCATCGTGAGCAAGGCCGCCATCGAGCCAGTCTGGTATCTGCCCGAGATTGCGAGGCGATTCGGTTGCGAGGAAAGCGAGCTAAGACAGGCTATTTTTCGGATGACGAATGGGATGTATCCCGAGCTCATAACCCGCCCGGACATCAAGGTATTTTTACCCCCAATTGGCGGTCTGACTATCTACATTTGGGGCGATCCTGCCACCATCCCTGACGAGGACATCCCGCTAACCTGCCGTGTTCACGATGAGTGCAACGGTTCGGATGTTTTTGGGTCAGATATCTGCACGTGCAGGCCGTACCTGACCCATGCTATCGAGGAGTGCATCAAGACGGCCCAGGAGGGGGGCTGCGGTATCGTTGTTTATTTCCGGAAGGAGGGGAGAAGTTTGGGCGAGGTGACAAAGTATCTTGTTTACAACACCCGAAAGCGCCAAGAGGGCGGAGACACCGCGAAAAATTACTTCAACTGCACTGAGAAGGTTGCCGGGGTCCAGGATACGCGCTTTCAGGCCTTAATGCCCGATCCCCTTCATTTCTTGGGCGTCACAAAGATTCACAACTTCATCAGCATGAGCGACATGAAGTATAATGCCATCGTATCCACGGGAATTAAGATCGAGAACCGGGTTGAGATCCCTCAGGATCTCGTGCCAGCAGATGCACAAGTGGAAATCACTGCGAAGGTGTTCCATGGCTACAATGCTGGGGCGACTTATGCTGGCATTGACGAGAAGGAACTCGAAGAGACTGTCGGGAGAGAGTACAATTACGATAAGTGAGATGTCCCTTCGAATCCTTGTAATTGTCGAGGGAGACCAATTGCACGGGCGGGGTGAGAATGAACAACGACTACAACGATGACGAAGATCGATAAATATGAGAAAAATATACACGAACGAGAAAAACACATTAAACTTGTGGGTAAAGTTTGGCGCGCAACAGCAACATTTACTTTAACATTTATTGTGAACATCCTTCCTCACCAGCCTCTGGGAGATCAAAATCAGAATCAAACCGACCCCTCCTCTAACTCTTGCTCCAACTTGATCATTGTGGTCGCTCTCTTACTCATTCCATCCATTTCTCTCGTTATTGCTGATTTCATTGCCTGGCTCCGGCTCAACTCCTGCCGGCTTGCCTCCCTGATTCTCTTATTGACCTTCCTAACTTCGCCTCTTTCCTTCATTCGTGTGGCATCGTACCTTGCCCGCTCCTTGCTGATCTCGCAGTAGAACTCGAGCGTGGCAAACAACGCCTGACTGCCAGCAACATCCAAGGCTGTCATGCCTTTGTTGTTGAGTATATCAGGGTTGGCCCCCGCATCGATGAGCAGCTCTACGCACTTCCGATGAGCCTTGTGGGAGGCTAAATGCAACGGCGTATTTCCGTCTTCATCCTTCTCGTCTATGAGTGGGTTGATCCTCTTGCTCACGTAGCCAATCTTTAGCACTTGGCTGAAGTTGGCATTGTTCAGCAGTCTCTCCACAACCTTCGTCAACCCTTTTTCCGCGGCAATATGCAGCGGTGTCTGACTCCTTTCATCCTTTGCATCGACGTCAGCCCCCTCCAGGCATAACTTGCCTACTAGGTCCAGATCTGCGTATAAAGTTGCGAAGTGCAGCGCTGTGCGCTGTGCATCTTTTTTCTCTTCACCTCTTACTTTTACCTTCTTATCCTTTTTCCTCCAGTGATCAATTGTATTAGAGTTGAATTTTTCCCACGGAGACCTGGTGCTACATTTTCCATTTAAGCATTGACCATACAATATATGCTCCTGCAGGTTGCAACCGAAACCAAAGTTTCTCATGGCCCTCAGCTTCGGAGTCTCGGCTTCCTTATTCTCAAACTCTTTCAGGCCGTCGAACGCCATGGCCTCTTTGCACACCAAGTCTCTCTTGATCTTATAGGTTTGCGGGCCAATTTCTGCTCCAAATTCTCCACATTCAACCACATTCTTTAAGCTCTTTTTGAATCTGTCACTTCTCCCGAAGCTAGAGGGCTGTGAGGTCCTTTTTGTAGATAGTGTGTCCAAATTCACGTCGTAAATCGCCCCAGGAGTGCTACGGGCTTTCTCATTGTGTTTTTCATTCGGACGACCCAGCATGGTAACCGAGTGTCCTCTCTTCAGGACGTTCTTCTCTGCATTTGCGATATCGTAGTTACCACCGTCAACCACATTTTTGTTGCTTTTCAGGGGTTTGAGGTTGAGACTGGTAACCTTGCTCCAATCATTTCTAGTAGATGTACTAAATGAAATTGAAGACGACGAGGCACCTTGCATTGGCTTTGGCGGAGCTGCTTTGGCGCCAGAATTAGCGTCAGAATTGGCGTTGGCGACCTTAACCTCATCTGGGTGACGCAGACCGCTTTCTCTCATCATTTTCTCAACTGTCTTCAAAGCATTACTCTTGATGGTCTTCGGAGGCTTAATGCGCGGATCATTTTTCCAGGTTGTATTGTATCTTTTCTGACTAAAATCGGCAGCCCGTGAATAGCTACTGCCGTACCTACCCTTCTTTTTGGGAAGGGGGTCCCTCAAACCAGGGCGGTTCTTCCTCCTCAGCATCTCAGCTTTCCGGTGTCTCGCTGCCTCCTCTTCAGGCGTTTCGGCTTCTTTTTTGTCCACCTTAATCCTTTCTCTCCAGGCCTTCCAGTACTCCGTCCCAAACTCCACCGGGGGGGGCTCCTTCCACGGCTTACCGTGATCATTCAGCTTCTCCTTTTCCATCACATCGGCTATGCCAATCGCCTCCTTTACTATAGGATCCACAAGGCCCTGCATCCGGTCATTAGCAAGCTGACGCAGCACATCTTCCTCTTTTTGAGCCATTGCCAGCTCAGCAGAGTTCTCTTGGAAGGGGACCAAAGGGTTGATAGGCACAATTCCAGAGTTGTCAGAATTGTCAGAGAGGTTGTCGGAGTTATCATCATTATCGGAGTTTGAATTACTGTCGTCATGCGCGATGCTGTCCGTCAAAAGGGAGGAGTCCTCGAAGGTTACAGAGGACATTTTATTTTCACCGGGGCTTGTGAATAGTGAGTCCGTGTGTTTCGTTTTTTGTTGATCTTGCTGTTGTTGAGGGAAATTCCGGGGAAGAACCGACTACGCCGGAGGCGCAGCTTACGAGACCCAGTAGATTGGGACCTAAGAGGCCAAGATAGGGGAAAAAATTGAAAGCTGCCTTTAACTTTATTTCATTCAGGTGTTTTGGTTCCCGAGTTGTTCGTTGCCTTACCGACCAACCCGTTTAATAAGAGATTCATCAACTTAAAACTTGAATAATCTACCCACCACTCCAAACATCACTTTCACTTTAATAGGTCATCCCTAAAATCACCATTAAAACATCCCCTCCACACCCCTTGCCAACTCAACTCCCTCATTTGCCTGAAAGAGAAAAGCTCCTATTGCCCACCATGACTCCCGAAGCACCCAAGGAATCACCCCCAATCGACCCCCTCGAACTTAAGCGACTGAAGAAAGTATACGACGAGCTATGCTATCACCACGACAAGCAGAAAATCAACGTGCTCCTTAATCCTGCATTGGCTCGACTTGCGTTACTCAACAGCAGGGAGATGTCCGAGATGGACCAGGAGGAGAAAGATCGGGAGATCGAGCTGCTAGAGTTTGACATTAAGAACTGGAAAATGGATCTTGCGGATATATGCAAGAGGGACAACCAAGTGATAAAAGCAGCTGACGTTGCTGCCAGCTTGAAGAGGCTGGGTGCCAAGACCAACAAGAAGGACATCTTGGAGATGATATGGGAAGCCGATGAGAAACTCGACAATGTCATTGACTGGGAAGAGATACAGCTGAACTACCAGAGAAATGTCCACGATGCAAGCGGGTTAGAACCGGCCTCTTTCTACAACATGGTACAGTTCATGATTTATGACCACAACAACAACAATCGAGTGTCGCGTGACGAGACCATGAACATGCTTTACAGGAGGTTCGGGCGGAAAGAGATGGAGAAGAAGCTAGATCTACTCTTCGGGGAGTTGGGCGAGGAGGCGGGGAAGGAGGGTGGGGAGATCGACTTCACCTCTTATGTTAAGTGTGTGGAGAAGACAGCGATGGAACTTTTCAGAGCCAGTGAACTTGGACAGGCTATCGAAGCAAAGGGCAAGAGAAAGGTGGACCCTAATCTCAAGAAGCACAAGAAATGATGTGTGCTGATGGACTGTTGGTTGAATTTTAGGGGGGTTGGGAGGGAAAGTTGGGGTTGACTGTTTGGCCTTGGTGTGTTTGGATACTGTTTTGTTGGTGTTGCTAAAAAATTGAATAAGAATAGATGAGACGACAGAAAGCTTTTCTCGAATACCTTCTTCTCTGCGATAATATTGCGCCAGCCTCCACCGTCCTAATTATTATTCCAACAATAATGCCAAAAAAAAAAAATTTCTCACATTTCTGCTTATCCACATGCTATCCCCCCAAAATTCTTCCTTCTTCCCTTCTTCATTCTCTCATTTCTTTTACACCCCCGCCGCCTTCTGTGCGCTTCTCACCCTAGCAGCAGGAACGTCCAAATTAACGTCGCAACACTTGGCAAGAAGAACCTTCATTGCCTCACTACTCTGCTCAGAAAACTGAGCCTCCATCACCTTCACCTCCCTCTGCGTCTCCCTCCTCAGCTCCTCGCCGCTCCCACTCGTCGCTCCAGACATCGTTAAAGTAGCGGCGTCAAATTCACTCTGCTTCTGGGCGCGGTAAGCGTCAATGGAAGCCTGAGCCTCTGACTTAGCCTGCTTGAGTCTGGTGCCACGACCGTGCCGGGCTTGGGCAACGATCTCAGACGCCTTCGTTTCAGCGTTCATTAGCTGCGAGTTAAGAGACGGGCGAGGGTTAGGGATTATGTTAACGGGAAGAGAGAAAGGGTAGTGGAATTATACGCAATTGGGAGAGAAGGGAGGGTTGGTTGTGTCAACAAAGGAGACAAGAGAAAGAGGCATGATATGTCATCAGGTCACAAAAAGAGGTGTCATTCTCTAGCACAGCGGTCAATATCTCCCTAAAGAACACCGAAATCACAGAGAACACACACACAGCCCGTCAGCCTCCCCAGACCCCCTTCCCAACTTTGCGATACCATGAGGAGATGTTTGACACCCTCTCCCGAGCCCAACCGATATTTCGAGTAATATCAATTGTTAAGACGTTACCAACCTCCTGAATACCACCGGTGTTCATCTTTATTTTGACGGAAGTGTTTATTTTGTGCAAGGATAAAATTTGCAGTGCCGAGGAGACCCCCACTTACCCAGACACGACCATTCACTCGGCCTTCCTTCCACATTTTGCTAATTCTGTTTCTCCTTCGCAGACCGAAAAAACAGAGAATCCTAGTGCAGTGTAAATTTACGCGGAAAAAACTCCCATACCTCGAAAAATTCAGTGGTACCTCACGTCACAAATTGAGATCGACCGTTCCCTGATCGTTGCTGATTGATGTTGCCCTTCTCGCTTCCCCTGTCCGTCTCCCTCCCATTGGTAGCCTGCCTAGTTCTGCTCCCTAGTTCTGCTCCTTTCTCTCTCCACTCCCATCATCATCCTCGCTATGATGTTTCATCTTTGAGCACCTCTTCCCTCTCTTCTTCTTCTTCTGGGGCCGCCCAACAGTCATACGATGGAGTCCGCATCGGCCCTCCTCCCGATCTTCCCTCACTACTTCTGCACAATCGCATCGTGTACATCGGTATGCCTCTTGTCCCCTCCGTTACAGAGCTTGTCCTTGCCCAATTGCTTTACCTTAACTACGAGTCCAGTGACAAGCCGATTTACATGTACATCAACTCCCCTGGAACGCAGCTCCAGAACGGACAAGCCGTTGGCTTTGAGACCGAGGCGTTCGCAATAGCGGACTGTATGAGGTACATCAAGCCGGAAGTCCATACGATTGCCCTGGGACAGGCATTTGGCTCGGCTGCCATGCTCCTTGCCATGGGAAACAAGGGGAACCGATACGCTTTGCCCAACGCCTGCATAATGCTGAATCAGCCAAGAAGTCTTGCGAGGGGACAAGCCTCGGACATCGCGATCAAGGCGAGGGAGGTCATTAATAATCGCCAGACTCTGACCAGACTCATCAGTCAGGCAACTGGGAAGGACCCCAAGACAGTTGAGCAGGATTGCAGCAGGGTGAAGTATCTGCAGCCTCATGAGGCGGTTGAGTATGGCCTGATCGACAAGGTCCTTGAGAGCGAGAAGGGACTGCCTATCGAGCCTTCTTTCATGAGTGCACTATGAGTGGCTCTGAACAACAGCAGCAGCAGCAACAACAACAACAACAACAACAACAACAACAACAATTTTTGGTGAATTGCTCTCCCCAGAATGATGATGTAGTGTTTGGCACTTGGGCAAGGTTTTACCACGTAAATTTCACTTCAAATTATAATTTTAGGAGTTTCAATGTAATCTAATTGCGTATTGTACATCGCGTGCGGCCGAACGCTCGAACGGGATAGAAAGATGGAAACTCCATTTTCTAACATCCTAATATTTGGTTAACGCTGTTTTGACTGCACTCTGTGCTTTCCTCAACAAAACGTCGCACCAAACTGAAACGCTAAACCGCAAAACTTTGCCCTAATCCTCTCCCGCTCAAAGCTCAAACATGGGCAAGCCTACAACATGCTCGATTTGGGATTCCAAGTACTATTGCTATGTCACGTCAAATCCTTCGACCCTGCACGTGATGTGTTCGGCACCCTTCTCGGTCCAAATGGACCAGTTTCACTCTAGCCCCATAGAGACAATATCCACCTTCATCTCCTCCTCCTGCTACTTCTTAATAGCCAGCAGTGCTGACTCTACAGTAAGCTATGCTGTGTCCACAATCGACTCTACAATATCCCCAATCAGTAAGGTTATCAGCTCTTTCGCCCCAACTTCCACATCCCCCCCTATGAGCTCCAGTTTATCTCCATGCAAAACGGCCTTTTTGGCTTGCTGCAACAAATCCATGTCAATCTTTGTCGTAAGCCCGAACTTCGGCCTCAATGCCTGGGCGAGCAATGTCCCCGTTGAGAGTGCCATAACTGCATGCGGATTCATGTCGGCGAACACGGACGCTAACGATGAAGAAAAAGAACTGCTGCTCATACTAATTACGACCGAGGATGGACATTTAAAAATATTCGATGCAAAGAGGAAGATATTGTTGGCTAGCGTCGACGGCGGAACTGCAAGCAACGCTAAGGTAAACAACATTCAATTGAACTCATCTCCAATAGCCGCGATGGTCGCCACGAACGTTAGTGATGCCAATGGGCTGGTTGCAACAGCTTGCAATGATGGGGAAATAACATTGTATCAAGTTAGGAGTGAAAGGGATGTTGGGGTTACTGTTAACGTGGTTTTGAATGGGAATTATAATAAGCTCTATATTGGCCATGACAACACACCTATTCCGCTGGACATGACCTTTTTCAAAATCACCGGGAAGATGAAAATTGCCATCACCACCTCGAAGGAGGTGATAGTAATGGATTGTCTGAGCGGAGATTTTCATAGTTGCGGGGGGAGCTACAGCGTTTTTGTAGAAGGTGCCAAAAAAGCGGAAAATGAGAATAATAACAATATGTTCGAGTATTCCAAGGCAGCGGTGAACTTTCCCTTCGTTTGTCTCATATCCGCCTTTCTACCTTCAGTTGAGTTTTACAGCTGCGCAGATTACATGAATGAGCTGGCTGCCTTTGAGTTTAACGTGAAGGTTGACTCCGTAGCAAGCAGACGAACGTCGTACAAAAGCATAATTGCCACAGAGGAGCCTCCGGAGCAGTCAGTGTTAATAGCGTCGCCGACGAAAGAGAGTCAGAATTGGGCGACGAAAGGGACGGTGAATGAGACAACTGGAATACCGCCGAAATCGCAAACTCTCTTTGCAAGCCGGTTTTCGGGTAGGGGGTCAAAGTCGAGCGGGTACGGAACACTTCAACCAACAATGAAACTTGGGCAGAGCCCGTCGATGGCACTGAAAAGACAAAAACAGGCCATTATGAAGAGAAAGCAAAAAGAGAAACTGAAAGCGATTGAGAGGTCAAACATGCAGGTGAGCGAGCAGCAGGGGTGAACTTACTTTGTCTTAGTCTTACATTTCTAAAGTATTTCTAACACAATCGCCGGGTAGTATCCGATCAATTGCGAAGTGCTGACCAACCCTCAGACGCAAAATGACTATACAGACCCTGCAAATGCCCCTATACAGCACTTGACGTTTAATCCACTTGCTTCTTCGCTTGCGATCACCTATAACGATTTTAGCTTGCAGATTTGCAAACTCCCCTTTAAGAGTTTTATCACACAGCCTTCTCAGCAAAAGGCCCCGTTCATTCCTCGGCCAGAGACTACCCCACACAGCACAATTAAACACCCCCCTCGACCAATCTTTAGCCACCTCTACAATAACGAGTTGTTGAGCTACGGCAATAAGATTTATAATATACAGAAGAGCAATGGGAAAGAAGCCATACCAAGTATCTGCAATTTCGGCGAGAATGCGAACCACGCGGCATGGTTCTATAACGACAAGTTCTGTGTTATCAGTAAGGACAACGAAATCAAAGTTTGTAAGCTTAAGCTGTCACGAGTTGGTGGTGGTAGCACATCGCAGGGGCACTTACAGGCCCAGAGCAAGGTCGTGCAGAAGTACAGCCACGAAGGCGCGAACACGATATTGGCTCTAGCCTGCATCAACACTTCCCTGTCACATTTAATCGCGAGCTCTGCGAGCGATAAAAGCTTAACCTTGTCCGACGTGGCGACTGGAAAGAGCTATTGGAGCGTCAAAGCCGGTTGCGGCAGTCGAGCAGCACATTGCATTGCTCTTCCGAATGTGTCGTGTAACGTCGGTCTGCCGGCGGAGTGTTACTGCCTGCTTGCTTGCTCGTCGACAGACTCTGGAGGGCTTGTCAAACTGTGGGATGTGAGGAGCGGTACGCCTGCTGCGCAATTGAGAGGCCACGTAAATAGGAGGGAGGTATGCAATGTCTCATTCAGCCCCTGTATGCGGTATATATCTTGCGGGAGCGAGGACCAAAATGGAGCGGTTGTGTACGATTTGCGGGGTGGCGGCGGAGAGGGGGAGAGCAACACCATTGTTGGTAGGTGCAGAAAAAATTTCAAGGATGGGAGCATCGTGGACGTGCAATACAATCCAATATACCCTCAGATGTGCACGGGAAGTACGTGCGGGGTCGTGAAATTTTACAGCGAGTGATAGCGTGATAGTTGTGGGAAGCATAAAAAGAAAAGAGAAAAGTAGATATTCGCCAAAATTTTTTCCATCTCTCACCGCTTCGACCGACTATGTCACCGACAAATTCCATTATTTGCGCGACTTTTACAAGAATTCATTGTGAGCCATCAAAAACTCATCCCCAGAGCCATAACTTTCCCCCAAGCCAACAAAAAATCGTTCTTAAAGTCTTGCGCTGCATCATCACAGCTGTAGTACTCTGCGACGGCCCTCAACTCACTGTTGCTTCCAAAAACCAAGTCAACCTCACTAGCGGTCCATTTGACGGTTCCATCTCCCGTTCTTCCCTCGTATGTTGCACCATCTCCAGCCTTGCTCCAGGTGACCCCAATATCCAGCAAGTTTACGAAAAAATCGTTCGAAAGCGTCCCAACATTGTCCGTGAAAACGCCTTGCTTGTTGTCTCCGGTGTTCCCACCCAAGACCCTCATTCCGCCAATCAGCACGGCCATTTCGCTCTTATTTAGTTCCAGCATACGAGCCTTTTCAACCAAGAGCGTAGATGCCGTGACGTTTTGGTACTGGGCATCGCCAGCGCCGGCGCCGGCGTAGTTCCTGAATCCGTCGTTGACTGGTTCCAAAACGCGGAAACTAGCCTTGTCTGTCATCTCCTCCGATGCGTCAGTGCGCCCGCCCACGAAGGGCACCTTTACACAGCCCTCTCCCGCAGCAGCCTCGACAGCGGCCGCGCCAGCAATGACAATTAGGTCAGCCATGCTGCATGCAGCCGCGCCGCTCTTTTCGTTGTGTGCCTTCTGCACCTCTGAAAGCTTGGCCAGCGTTTCCTTGAGCGCGTCTGGCTCGTTCGCAGCCCAATTAATCTGAGGCTCCAAGCGAACGCGTCCTCCATTACTGCCACCGCGGAAATCTGTTCCGCGGAAGGTGGAAGCCGATGCCCAGGCAGCTTTGATCAGATTGGAAGGCGCAACACCGCAAGCCAAACAAGCCGATTTCAACGCCTCGACGTCGCTATCGCTTAATTTTCCGCCTTCAGGAGCAGGAACAGGGTCTTGCCAGATCTGCTCTTCCGGGACGAGCTTGCCCAAGAACCTCTTGTGGGGTCCCATGTCGCGGTGAGTGAGCTTGTACCAGGCTCTTGCAAATGCAGCGGCAAAAACCTCATGGTCGTCGTGAAAGCGCTTGCTGATTTCGCCGTAGATGGGATCGTATCTCAGCGCCAAGTCAGTGGTAAACATGATTGGCGCGTGGGTCTTACCCTCAACATGGGCATCTGGGACCGAGTCAGCAGCCTGACCGTCTTTTGGGATCCAAATAGTTGCGCCAGCAGGGCTTTTAGTCTGCTCCCACTCGTACGCGAACAGGTTGTGGAAGTAACCATTGTCCCACTGAGACGGCTTGGATGTCCATGCGCCCTCCAAGCCGCTGGTGATGGTGTGCTCTCCCTTACCGGACTCGAAAGAATTTTTCCAGCCGAGTCCCTGCTCCTCGACCGCCGCACCTTCAGGCTCAGGACCAACGTGTTGTCCCGGGTCTGCGGCGCCGTGTCCCTTCCCGAAGGTGTGTCCTCCTGCAATGAGGGCTACGGTTTCCTCATCGTTCATTGCCATTCGACCAAAAGTCGCGCGAATGTCCTCAGCCGACTTCAGGATGTCAGGGTTTCCCCCCGGACCTTCCGGGTTCACATAGATCAACCCCATCTGCACCGCGCCCAGAGGCTTCTCCAGATCTTCACCAAGTCCACCTCGTTCGGCAGCTAGCCAGGCTTTCTCTTGGCCCCAGTAAATGTTCTCCTCGGGTTCCCAGATATCCTCACGGCCTCCTGCGAAACCAAAAGTCTTGCTGTGAGGTTTGTGAGGTTTGTGAGGTTTGTGAGGTTTGTGTGAGGTTTGCGAGGTTTGTGTGAGGTTTGCGAGGTTTGCGAAATTTGTGAGATTAGTGTGACAGCGAGTCAGCATCATTCAAGGTCATAACGGAGCGATTTATTGTTGCGAACTAATTTTCAACCTGTTACTCACAAGCCCATTGACTCTAACGCCACGTTGCCAGTCAAAATCATCAAGTCTGCCCAGCTAAGCTTCTTCCCGTACTTCTTCTTAATAGGCCAAAGCAAGCGCCTTGCCTTGTCGAGATTGCCGTTGTCCGGCCAGCTGTTGAGAGGGGCAAAACGGAGGTTTCCGCGTCCGCCCCCACCACGGCCATCATGGATCCTATATGTTCCGGCAGCATGCCAGGCCATCCGAACAAAGAAACCACCATAGTGACCGTAGTCGGCGGGCCACCAGGGCTGCGAATCAGTCATAAGGGCTGACGGCAATCAACAAAAGTAACATCCGTTAGAATTATGAAACTTTTTTTTCATCTCAGCATGAAGCATCATGACACGATCAGGCAAGGCGAAGGTTTATCTCACCTGTTAAGTCAGCAATGACGGCGTCGAGGTCGAGGGAGAGAAATGCCTCCTTGTACCCCCCCGTTGGGCAAGACGCAGGAGACTGTTGGACACCCAGGGGCTTGAGATCCAGCTTGTTCGGCCAAAAGTCATCTGCTGCTGCAGAATGCTTTTTTGTGTGCATGGGACATCTCGATGCCTTATCCTTGAGATCCCGGACAGTCTCAGTAGTACTCATTTGAGTCCGCGGTTTTAAAAGTTCTCTTTAGTTTTAAAGAAGTTCAATTAGGGGTTGGGATCTTCTGGGGAGACACTTTCAGTGTCTGTTCTGACAGTTTCTGTTTTCGTTCGTGTAAAAGGGAAAATAAAATAAAATCGGATTGTATCGGGAAATTTCGATATTCAATATCACCGAAAAGATGGGGCGGCACTACTAATAGCACTCCACTCCTGTTCTGAAATAATTTTGTCCCGACTGAGCTGTTTCACACAGCAGTTAGTGACAACAAAAAGGGTTGACAACCTCATTCATTAATCATGACAAACTCAACCACCATCCCTACCTCCTTTGATTCGGCTGGCACATACTCAACCTTGTGGGGGTTCGGCCTAATAGGTTGCGTGGCGGTCGTGGGGGTTTACCTTATTAATAAACATTTCCTCCTGAGTAGCAGTCTGTCAACATCCTTTATCAGTGATCGAATTGAGCGGCACCTGAAGAGAGACAAAAATGAACAAGAGAAACTGCGCGAGGCACTATTATACGAACAGATTGTTTTGTACTCTTTTGGGTTGGCAGAGGTGGTTGATTGTGTCACAGACTGGTTGTCCATCTTTCGAATGCACCAAGAAGTAAAGATCACCAACCAGCATATAATCCAGCTTCGGACTTACGCATTTCTGGGTGGATGTTCACTTGTTGTGGCAAGCTGGAGTCTGCTTCAAAGGGCCGCTATTCAAACAGTCATCAACGAGGAAATTCACAACGATTTTATTCAGAGTTTGGAAGCTGGGGCAGATTTAAAAGATGCGAGGGATACTCACTTTGTAAGAGGCCGCAATAATACCGGGCAGAGTATTAGAGAATCAAAGAAGGGGAGTATTGTGTCAGTCCCCGTCAGCAAAATCAAGCCTCCGAACGGAAATGACCAGCAGTCGACGACATCTACGGAGGCAGTCGAAGACGCCACCACTGCCGGTGAGAGCGGGAAACAAAAGACTGCCTCTGAAGAAGCTGATAAGAAAAAACTTGACGAAAAATCGGCGCATCTGGCTAAAGAGTACGCAGTCATCGAGCGAAAAATGCTGCTGATGAAAATATCTCTCTTGCTCCTCTTTGTGGAAGACCTCCCTTCCATTCTGCTCAATGCTAGCGTTTATATTCCCCAAGGAAATAATATCCCCTTTGAGGCCCTAATATCAGTGGCAATTAGCATTGGTGTGATAGGGTACAAGATATCTTTGTTTGAGAAGCTGAAACTCATGAAGAAGCGCGAGGCAGACATTGAGATCGTCTTCAAACAACTGTCAGAATCGCAGCTCAAGGACGCAAAACTGGCGATCATGACAGAGCTACACAAGACAAACGCGCGGCTGATGAAATTCAACCAAAACGCTGCCCCGGGCTCGGAAACGTTTCGGCGTCGGCGACTCAAGCACGGTGGGTTGCAGCGGAAGGTATCTCAGAAGTCATTCAGAGAGGGTAGAAAAGACTCTCTTGGACTGTCAACGAAATTAGGCAGAAAAGACTCTCTTGGACTGTCTGAGAGCGGTGGATCAGCAGCATCTAATGCATCAAGCCCAAGCACCTTTAATCGTGCGCGGAGGGCGAGTCGAGATTTTGCGAGCAAAATAACACCTATTCTTGTCGGAGGAAAAAGCCCGGTACCAACCTCAAAGCGTACATTAGCACAGAGGGCGCAAAGCGCTCTGAGAATCGGGGGGGGGGGCAATAACGAACACACACATGGTGGTGATAGTGGAAGCTTTGGGGTCAGCAGTTTTAACTTTGATAATACCGCCCGATCGAATCCTGAAAATCCATCAAGATTTTCACATTAAAAATTTGAACGAAAAGTGGAGAAAAGTAACCTTAGAACCCAATGAAACGTATTGTTTTTTTTGAAGCGTCCTTGCCTGGAGGATCTCCTCTGTTATGAGCTGTTCTCACGGTCAAATGACAATTCAGTCTTCAACAAAACCATAGTCGTCGGCTTTAAAGATGTTTAAGCAAACTTATCGCCAAGATAGGGAAGGACGGTGTCCTTCCAGAAATCATCACTCCAACGCAAATGATCACCTTCGTAAGTGTACGTGTCAATCTTCTTCGCCTCATCCAAGGAACGCAATCCGATCCAATCGTTTTCATAAGCTTCTGTGCTCTTGTACTCCTCAATATCTTCTGTAGAACCCCAGGGAAAGAAATCGTGAAATTCGGACTCCTTCGGCGCTACGACAGTATCGTTAAGAGCCTTGACCATGACATATTTGTTCAAGCTGATCATATTTTGCTTGTAACTATCGTTCTTCTCATCACGGTCATTATTGACATCGGCGAGGTAGGGAGATTTGTCCAAATACTTTGCCTTGGCCTTGTCAGCGTCACCTTCAGTGTCTTTCCAGTAACCGGAAAAAGAGAAACCCGCGGAGTACATCACATCCTTCCCCACACTGCACATCCAGCTTGGGGTGCCTTTCGGGCAATCTCCAATTCCACCCTGCGGGCCGCATAGTGAAACAAGGTTGTGGACCTTGGGATCGTTATATTGTTCAACATAAGCCCTTACAATGAGGCCTCCTTGGGACAACCCAACAGCATTGAAACCATCAGCTAGGTTAGGGTCTGCTTTGACAGCCTCGGCAAACTCTTTCACTTGTTTGTCCATATTCTCTGTGTAAGACGAGATGCCGTCCGCAACTTTCACAGCTACAGAATAAGCACCAGGGTAGGTGTCGCTCACAGTCTTAGCAAGGTTCTTCATGCCCCTGTTACCCCCCGAATCACCGAGACCGTGCATGAACACGGTGGGGATATAGTCTCCACTCGCTGACACAGCAGGCGCAGCAACATTGTCCTTAGACTCAAAACAAGTTGGCAGAGAGTTGCAGGATTTTTCTTTGAACCAATCCTCCAATGAGGATTGGACGACAGTCTTTAGATCATCAATATCCTTAGAAGAGAGCGCATCAGTGGATGCGAATGATGCGAGGGCTAGGGCCAAATAAAATTTCATTATTGCAGTTTTGAGAGCAGTAACAAGCAAATTCTTTACCACACGGAAAAAAGCAGAAAAAAGGCTCTCTCCAGACTCTCGGTTTTCGAGATTCACACTCAAATCTCAGTTTTAGCCCCAATTCTTTCTACAACTTTCAAATATTGCAGCAGAACCTGCCACAACTGGGGGAATACGGGAATAGTTGTTTTGATAGCCTAATATTCTTCGATACCTCTTTTTGGCACCCTTTACATTTGCCTCTTTCAACCTCATCTCCTGCAAGCAGGCCCCGCACAGAAACTGTAAAGAAAAGCACATTCTTCTTCTTCGTCATACCTACCATGGCTGCATACATAGATGGCATGACGACCGTCTACTCATATTCAGTAGATGGCCTAAAGGGTCCTTCCCTTGCCACTGCAATCACCTCGATGGAGAAGGAGGTGGAGAAGAAGGTTTCCGCCCTCGCGGCTGCTTGCAAGCGTAGCGAGAGTAAATTTGTCGACCCTGACTTCGGTCCGAGCGATTCTGACGAGTTTGGGTCCCGGAGCCTGTACGGAACCCCCCCTATTGCGCCGAAAGGAGCCTACCCCAAGCCTGACAAGGTGCGATGGGATCGACCTCGATATGCTGATGGTGAAGAAGGGGAAGACGAGAGTGAGAGTGAAGAGGAGAACAATGATAACGACGACGAAGACGACGAGTTTGACGAGTTCGACGATGAGTATGGCGATGACAATGATAAGAGCGATACCTGGTGCACCAAAGGGCGCCTCTTCTGCGGAGGAAGCGGCTCAGGTGATATTGTGCAAGGTTCACTCGGCGACTGCTGGTTTCTAGGCGCCTTATCGGTCCTTGCAACACGGCAGGAGCTTGTCGAAAACATGTTTTTCAACCTTTCCAAGCACAAAGACGTCGGCATCTTTGTATGTCGCTTCTTCAAAGATAATGCCCACCATTTTGTCGTCATTGATGACCGCATCCCCTGCTACGACAACCGCGACGGTTCCCCCGTTTTTGCAAAGTGCCGTGATAATAACGAGCTCTGGGTACCACTTGTGGAGAAAGCTTACGCCAAGATACATGGCAGCTACAAGGCTCTCATTGGCGGCTATGTTCATTATGGTCTTGGCGATATGACAGGTTTTAGCCCGATACAAATGGTAATCAAAGAGGGTCATCAGGGATTCCATGAAAGTTGGGAGCCAGAAGATTTGTGGGAACGGTTAAGCATGTGGAAATCCTGGGGAAGCCTAATGGGCTGCAGCATCCAGCAGCGGCCGGGAGAGAAGAAAAAGTCCCACGAGGCCGAGGGGAATCAGGGGCTCCGATTGATGCATGCCTACGGCTTCATCGATCTGAACGAGATTACTCTGAAAGACGGGACGAAGCAACGCCTGTGCAGGTGCAGAAACCCTTGGGGATTTGGGGAGTGGGAGGGGCGGTGGGGCGACGAAAGTGAGGAGCGGAGAGACAACGACGAGCAAATTTCCAAGGTTTTCTCCGTTAGCGAGGCAGAAAAGACGGAGATGAACAAGATGGACGGCACGTTCTTCATGAGTTTCGAAGACTGGCTGGACAACTTCACTCACATTTTTGTTGCGGTGGACTTCCCTGAAGAGTGGGACAAAGCGAGGGCAAGCGGGGCTTGGGATGCGGACTTGGGGGGGAACAGGACCGTCAAGACCTTTTCTTCAAACCCTAAGTTCCGGCTGAAGCTAGAAGAAGATGCCGCCGTCTTCATTGGACTTTCGAGTCCGGATAGTAGGCTGACACACGGCGTCGACTACTGGAGGACCCCCTTGCAGCAGATGCCGATGAGTTTTGATGTACTTCGATGTGGCGAAGGCGATGACGCCGGCGAGCTTGCGAAAAACGCCAAGGACAGGGAAATGATCGTTGGTAGCAAGGATCCAGATGGCACTCTCACGAAGCAGCCGCCATACTATTACCAGGCAGTGCAAATCCAGACAACGTTGTCCAAGGGGGATTATCTGATTATACCGAGTCTATACAAGCGCAAGATAGGTGGCGATCTTTTCATGAGTGTCACATCGAGCTCACCCTTTTCACTTGAAAGCAAGGTTACAATAGATAGCGAAACGGAGATTGTAGACAAGCCGGGACTACCATCCGGGATAACACAGCAACAGTTCTCCATCCACATCGAAGACGTCAGGGAGAAGCTTTTCTCTCAGGCCGACAAGCTTGGAATCAGCTTTAACCAGATCTCGGCCGAGTTTAAGAAGCCCCCTAACACGAAGATCGACAAGAAGCTATTCAAGCAAAAGCTGATAAATCTAGGCTTCAATCTCACGGACTTTCCTGATGAGGATTTTCTCGCGATTGACGTTGATGGCAGCGGCGAAGTCAGTGCCAAGGAGTTCAACGATTTCTTTGCATTGGCTGTTGCCAATAGCCAGCTTCCTTCCCCCCCACCTGACCCACCTGAAGACGACTTGCAGAACCAACCGACAGACTTGGAAGGGAGGTTGAGTGTATCATGCCTAGAAGCGAAGGGTTTGATCCCAAGCATCGCTTGGTTCGATAGCCTCGGGGGGGGCCGTCACGATGGCAAATCTGTTCAGACAAGAAACAAGACTCTTGTCTACGAACCCTTGGATAAATATCGTCACAAGCGTCGCGCTACTAAAATTTACCGAGAAGACGAGGAAATTATTTCTAGCGACGATAAGAGCGACAGGAGTAACAGCTTTGGCACTGGCAACAACGACAACACTAATAAAATCCACGATAACGTCAGTAGTAATATTGACGACGGCGACAATAGCGCAACGCGCGCCCGCACGGCGAGCGCAGCCTCCCGACTTCTTAGCAAGTCGGCGAAATATAACGAACGCACTGGCAGGGGCACTGAGATATCCACCATTGTAACGACGATGCAGCGCACAAGCGACCTTATTGCGAAGAGGGCGGCGGAGAAGAAGGATTTGGAGAAGGACGCTGAAGTGACGGGGAAAATGCTCCACTCCACGGAGGGGCTCAGAGGACTAGAAAAGAAAAGGCTCGAATTTCTGAGGAACGTCAAGAAGATGGAGAGGAAGTGTAGTAGTGATACGCAGCCAGAGTGCTGGGACCGGCTGCCCAAGGGAATAAAGATCGAGGAGAGCTACTTCAGCTATAAGCCACCTCCGAGAAGCCTTGGTAGTGGCAGGGTATCGGGGGTTACCGGGGGAAGGGGGGAAGGGGACGGAGGAAAGCTAAGGGGCGTAATGAGGAAGTGGATCAAAGAGGAGCTAGTCCACGAGCTGTTGGGGGAAATGGTTGACAACGTCTTTGACATCAGGGAATTCAGATGTGGTGTGATGAAGAGTCTAGTCAAGTTGGATACTGCCGAGCACGCCAAGAAGGAAAAGCGGAATCGTGAAATTAAGAAGGAGATTGGGGAGGGTATTTTGGTGTACCAGCGCTTTGAACCGATTAATGTTGTTGACATGGACATGCTCGTTGGCCAGAAAAATGACTCCGGGAGCTTTATGAACACCGCACAAACCTGGTTCAGGTTTCTCGACAAAGATGGGAGCGGGATGATCAGTTTCAAGGACTTTGCCGAGTCTTTGGAGGAGATGAGCGTATTCGTCAGCAACGAAGACTTGCACCTGTTGATACAAAGATTCCAGATGAAGGATGACGACAAGATGATCAGCTACAAGGAATTTTTGAAGTGGGCTGATGGCACCGAGAAAGGCAAATTGACGAGAAGAGAGCTACTTGGGGAAGTATTGACTATGGAGGAAATTTTGTTGAATGTCAAGAGAGTTTTACTCTCAAATGGAAAGAGGTTGACGTCTCTCAAACAGGACAATGACAGCATTGGAATCACCATGCTCTTCTTAGACGACTTGGGCTGTCGCCTATCTTCGAACGATATCTATCGTCTTGCCAGGTGCTTCGGGGAAGACGTCGGCGCCCTGATGGATTACGTGGACAGAACAAGCGACGAAGATGAAGACGGCAAAATCATGCTCGCGACGCTGCGAAAGACGCTCCGAGACTTGCTGAGGAGGCGATGTGACTTGCAAAAGAACGACGACAGGGAAAGTGGCGAATTTGGCGCAGAAGGTGAAAGCGACGTGAACGCGAGCTTCGAAGGGGTTAACACAACTAAAGCGATTGTCGTCCTCAACAGCAACAAAATGTGGGCTCAATTGGCGCCCTCGAACGCCACAGAAATCGAATTCGAGAGGGTGAGAACCAAGCTGGTGCAAATGCTCACAGAGGATGCCGCCTTCAGCGAATTATTCCAAGAGGATGGTAGCCACCCCCACACAAATAACCTCCCGCTGTCTACGGCAGTGAGCTTCATTCTGGACGAGGCATTGCTAGTATCTTCCAAGAAGGAGACGGCGACTCACTTTACCTTCGCGGACATAGACAGCTTCATTCGAGAGGACGAGATAAACAAGCTGGAGAAGAAGTTTTACCTCGCCCTCTGCGTGCTACAGGACAAGATGAGTGGAAGCGTATACCACCTAGTTGACGTGTACGTCGATAAGGACAAGAGTAGCCTCCTCGTTACCGTCAGGAACCCTGTCACAAGTGAGGTCCACTCGATGAAATACGAGGAAGACTTATCTGATCTTCTACCTTCTATCCCGGCTGGAGATCCCTGGACGAGAGTGATCGCCGCTACCAACAGACGTCGAATGACTTATTCATCGGCAAACTTTTCGGAAACGCAAGCGGACGACGAAAAGTACAATTTAAAAAATCCCAGCAACGGCGGCATCCTCTGTCCGTTCAATTGCATGCAGAACCCGGTAGGGGACGGTGCGATCGGACGGTTCACGAGTCGGCTAAATTTGCTCAACGTCGGCAACGACGGCTCAATGCTTACAACAAGCGAGCAGAAGAAGTTTGTAGACCATCTCAGGACTCTATTCCAGTGCGCGTCTCTCCCATTTTTTGTTACCGTCAACGAGCTGTGTTTGAGCTTCGCAATTGACTTGCAAACGACAAGAAAATTCGGCAGCATATACAAGGCAATTTTTTTGAACTTGAAGAAGGACAAGAAGCTTCATGCTTTCCTTTGCAACACGTTCAGCCTGCTCAAGGTTACGCTGTCGACCTACGACGGTGACACTAACATCGTCTTGAGCTGGAGCGAGTTCTTGGCCCACTTGAACGGGTTCAGGAACCCCTTCTGCACTTTGGAGCTGTTGCCGAAGCGGATAGAGCCTGTAGAGGGAGGAGTCATGCAGAACACGGCCGATGCCAGTAATTTCAGGAGCGGCGTTGCCGACCTCGAGGGAGGGAGCCATCCTAAGTTTCACAAATGTGATTTTGACTTCAAATTCTTGCCCCCGGCCATCGCGAGGATGCCCATCTTGTTCACGGATGTGTGCAAGATGATGATATCCGAGGGGTTAGTCGAGCCTCAGGCAAAACTGTTCATAATCATGGTAAGGAAAGGGTCAGACGGCAGCCTGATCTGCACGGCCTACGACCCCAAGAGTTCGAGCGACTTTTTGGTGGATTTTGTGTTTGGTGCGAGCGATGAAGGAAGGGGGGATTTGCCGTTGAAGTGGAATGTTGCCGGTGCCGTCGATGCCATCGACGTCGAGGTTGCCCAGAAGCAGCTAGAGGTTGGCGTCAAGGAGGGCAAGCTCAAGTTGGGCTACTGCATCACACCGCGAATTCTGTGTAAGATCTACAATAAAGTTGGAGCTGGCGACGAGTTCTTGGGACAAGCAGAGCTCAGCATAAGCGGCGTGTTGTCGAATTGCGGGCAGGCTCAAAGCGAGTGGATCACGCTAATTCGCGACAACAAGCTTGCTGGCACTGTACTGATCAATATGCGCTTTAAACGTCAGATCGACATCATGATGGAGCAGAAGTCCAAGGAGGCCAAGAGAATCAAGGCGAAGGAAATCAAAAGTGCCAAGGAAATGCAGAAATCCATCGGTATTGGCTTATCGACGTCTTCTTTGCTATCTCTCTCGTCGTCAACTACCCCGGGAGGCGACGGGAAGGACCTGGCGGCCGTGAAGAATGTGTTGGAGAAGAACGTTAAGCAGCTCGCTCAGGCCATGAAAGAGGGCGCGGAGAAGGAAAAGCTGCTAGAGGAAGCGCGAAAAGAGGCCAGGAACTTGACATTGGCCGTCAATAAATGCAAAAACGAAGAAAGATTGCTTGAGGAGCGATTAGAAGAAGCTCAGAAGAAAGCCAGTGAAAGCTATGCGCTATTGGTCGAAGAAAAGATGAAGGATGGCAGGGACAGGGGGCAGGACAGTGTTATTGGCAGTGGCGGCGAGGTCGAAGGGTTGAAAATAACCCTCAAAGAGGAAATCGCTAAGAGGAGCATCTTGACAGAGGAGCTCGGGGAGACGAAGAGGCTTTATGAGCTCGCAACCAAGGAACTACAAATGAATTCTTCGAAGGGGGGTGATGTCGAGGAGGTTGTGACAAGCGGGAAGCTGACGCTAACTGGAAGCTCAGTATTGACTGCAATCAAAAGTGATTTGCTGGATAGGTGCCCTGATGACCCCACAAAAGGGATCGCCAACATGCTTCGAGTCATGGCGGGGAAGGAAGGCAGGGTGGAAATTGGTATCTTGCGGGAAGTCATGGGATTATTGGGTTTGCTGAAGCTACCCGTCTCTTTAGTGGGGGGCCAGAGCGTCGAAGACGTGTGGGAGATCTTCTCTGAGACGTTTAGGGATTCGATAGATAGCAAGAGCGTGGAGGAAGTTGTTGAACTTTTCCGTCAGGAGTGGAAAGCAGAGCCCAAATTAGAATCAAAACAAGAACCAGATTCTGTGACGAGTGAGACCGTCGGCGGTGAGAGGGGAGATAGGATCACCTCACCAAGGCGGCCGCCACCACCGCCCGTGTCGAATGGCAAGCAAGAACCCCCTGAACCCCCTGAACCCCCGTTACCTGAGGGCTGGGAAATGCGGACTAGAGCAAAAGATGGAAAGGTCTACTACGTCAACCACAATACGAGAAAGACACAGTGGAAGCGTCCAAAAGTGTAGTAAATTTAATTTTAAAAATAATGTGTGTATATTTGCAGCAGCAGAGTACAGCAGTGTTTCTGCCAGCAATAACAACAACAACAACAACTACTACTACTACTAATCTACTACAACGTTTTTTTCATTCTAATTAGTTTTTCGTCCAGACAAATAGAACCATCTCCGCCTTTATACAACGCTAAGGCAGTCAATGGGTGCCAAGCGAACGCGTGCAAATATAGACCTTGCATTTCGTGACAGAGAAAAAAGTCAAGCATCCAGCACCCAAATCCAGCTGCAGCACATAAAAGCGCGCTTTTAAAATGTGAGAGTACGGCGTTACGATCGGCTGCAAGCGGCAGTGAGGAAACACGACGTGTGGCACAGGTAAACGTAGCGAGCACAACCGTAATCAGATGCAGCTCACAAAAAACTGAGGGGATGAAGACCACGCCAAGTCCCAGAAGTGTGACGTGGAGCGAAAAAAGGAAGAAGAGGTTTGCCTTCTGAGATTTCGTGGTGCTTATCGGGTCTGAGAGCTGCGCGTAGAGAAGGGATACAACGGCCGCATTCTCAAAAAACTCATCTGATTTTTGCGAGATAAATATGAGAGTCGCATGAAACCACGCAGATGTCAAACCTGTCATGACTATGCTCAGCACGTAAAATTGGTAGAGAGGATTACACCTGTTCAGTTTGGGGATCAGGGCGAAGCCGGCGATCACGTAGCTTATATTGGTCCATGTATTGTGTAATTCCTGCACATGCAGCGGATTTGTCTGTGGACGATTCGGCTCGCACCAATCAATGGGTGATGGTCCGTACAAAACTTCGATTGTCGGTGGTGTTGTTGTGATCATGGTAAAGTGGTAAAGCAAAACGTATTTATTTTTGCCGATCCAGTTCCTTCGAAATTGTAGAAGGGTCTCATAGAGGTTCTATTTTTGCCGATCCAGTTCCTTCGAAATTGTAGAAGGGTCTCATAGAGGTTCTATAGTTAAATTTGTCGTATGGGGGGAGTGTGGCAAGATGAAAAAAGGAGTGCCAAAAATATTATCTTTGGAATGATGCCCTATTTTCTAGCCCATTTAAGTTTTTTGGCAATTTGAATTCGCCTCATCCCTGAGCATGTCTGAATTCGGCGACTTTCCTGAACTCGACGAATCCGTTCTAATGGCAATCGACGCTGCTGTCGACAATGCAGTGGCAAGCAGAGGTACGAAAAGGGCTATTGAAGAAGTGAGTAGTAATCCGTTGTCCCAGTCAACGAGGGGGAAGCTATCCCAGACTCAGAACAATGCTGTTTTCAAGCCCCACATCTACTCCATCATTACACAGCCACCAATGAAAATCATTGTCGGCTGTGTGTATGCAGACTCATCAGACTCTCCCCTAGAACCGCAATCGATCATCAGGGAAGCGCAGGAAAAATGGGGTTTTTCTCCCCTTTATGTACCATTGGAATTTCTCACACTCCCCGAGGTTGTGGGAGAGGAAGAGATAGAAAAGTGCTTGAACCTTCTCTTCGCTCGTTGTGTGTATAATTTTGGTTTCCAAAATACCGTTGAGATTAAGCCGACTAGGAGGCAATTGTTCCTGAAAGAGGTGGACTACAAAAATACACTGAGCTTGATTGCTAAGAGCACCGCTTCGACTGCTTGGAAGTGCATGTCGTGCGGAAAGGCTGGACACGTTGCTGCAGATTGCTTGATGTGGAAGGGTGGAGGGACGATGACGCTAAGGACGAAAATGATGACGGAGTGGAGTCGGCAAAGCAATGAATTGAAGCATCTATGTTCGAAGACGGCAGAGCTCTCCGAGGTTCCTGCAGAAAATGTATCGCCATTTTGCCGGTTTGTTCTTGAGGTCAATAAGCTCTTGTCTGAGATTTCACCAGCATATTGGAAGGACGTGTCACCAGCAGATTGGGACAAGATCTTTGCGTTGCTCACGAAGTCGAATCACATTCTGTGCCGAAAGCTCGCTCTTCGTTCGGGGAAGGATTGCCAGGATTTTTACATAGCGGCGAAGCTCGAAATAGGGGGGCGAGTTGCTCAGAGGAGCAGTAAATGCGGGCTTTGTGGAAACATTATTGAAGCTGGAACAGGTCGTCACGAGGTGGTCTATGACAGTTTTCAGTATCACGGCCCTGTGCACAAGAGTTGCTCAAACGACTGGTGGCAAAGGGGGGGCTGTATTTGGAGTGCGGAAAATGTTGACGGAGGGCAGGGTTGTTCTTCTTCTCCCCAGCAAAAAAAAGAAGTTCAGGAGTCGCCTTTTGGCTCACCTGCACCCTCCAACTCGAATTTCAACCAAGGTGGGACGTTATCTTCTCAGAAAAAGGCTTATAACCCAAGGGGTCGGATACTTCGTGTGCTCGATCGTGATCTGAATAGTTTTACTGGCAAGTTCTGCGACTGCCCTGTTTGTGCCAAGCCGATGAAATTACACGATACCTACACAACGGCAGATTTCAATGGCACAGATAGGTACATTTGCTACGAATGTTGGGTCAAAACAAACCAGACTTCCGAATGAATTCAAGCGTTCAATTAAGCCATCTTAATGAATTCAATTTAACAGACACATTTTCTGTGTCTTGATGAGCACGACAAAGAACCAGCACTCAGAAGAAACAAGTAATGGCAGTGAAACGAAACGGTAGCAGACCTTTTAGTTAACATACTTTAGCGTGTTTGGACATTACTCCGAATTATTTGAAGATCTCTCATATCTTTCTCAACAACCGCCTTCATCTTCTCGAGCCCCTCCTGCTGCCGCGTGAGGATCAACTCGACCGTCTTCTTGTCATCCTCCGAGATGTGCTGGTCCATCGGTCGCTGTTTCTGTTTGGTTCCGCCTCCTTCTCGCAGCTTGGCCGTCTGCATCAACAGCTCTTTGGTACTCCCGCCGACTCGCTCGACTTCCTTATCAAGGCGGGCGATTCGATCCCTCCAGTCCCTCTCGCTCTGACCGCCGTCGAGATTCATGCACCGGGCCAGCTCCACCTTCCGCATTAGCCGCAGCGTTCTCGACCGGAGGTCTTCTGACAGGCGATTTTGGCGTTGCAGCTCCTCTTCTGCTTTCCCCTTCCCCCTTCTCACGTCGGCGACGGCGTCTTTTAGCTTCATCACGTAGTCTTCTAATGTCAGCCCTCTTTGCCTTTGCTCCTCGACCTTCTTTTTCAGACCGTCGACGCCAGTAAGAAGGTAGGGAAAGTGCCCTGGAGGGCTGTCCGTGATTGCTCGGGCCCAGAGAATCTGGGGGATTTGGATCGGGCAAGGCGGAGGAGGGGGAGGGGGCGCGTTAATTTGTTGGGAGGCGTAAGGGGCATAGAAAATAAAGTGGAAGGGGGGCAGCTGTTCGCTGCTGTTGCTCATTGCAGCGTTGGTCGGTGCAGTAGTCATGGAAGGCGCAGTGCCGGTGTTGTAAGTGTTATAAAGAGTGGCAAGGGTCTGAATTGTAGCATTGGTCGTGTTTTGGCTCATTCTTTGCTCAGCAAGGTAAGCCTGAGTCAGGGCTGTCTGATTTGGGTCTTGCTGTTGTTGGTTCTGTTGGTTTTGTTGGTTTTGTTGGTTTTGTTGGTTATTTGTGTTGCCAAAAAGGTTGTTCGTGGGTGCGGATCCGAACCCTCCTGTCGTTGAGGACCCAAAGCCGCCACTTGTTGAGGATCCAAAGCCGCCAGTTGCTGAGGATCCAAAGCCGCCAGTTGCTGAGGATCCAAAGCCACCATTTGAGGACCCAAAGCCACCAGTTGCTGCAGTGGTAGATCCGAAGCCTCCAGTCGATGATGAACCAAACAGCCCCCCCCCCATTACGGCCGACGCACTAGCGCTATTGGTAAGCGAAGGCGCCGAGCCAAAACCCGCGCTGCCGCTGCCAAATGCTGAAGTCCCAGCTGGTGCAGGGGCAGGAGCAGGGGAGGAGCCAAACCCAGAGGCCCCGAAAGCAGAAGATCCAGACGACCCAAAAGCTGATCCAGCCGCCGGAGCACCGAAAGCAGGGGCAGGGGCGGGGGAAGAAGCACCGAAGGCGGGGGCAGGGGTAGCGGCACCAAAGGCAGGGGCAGGTGAAGAGGCGCTGCCAAATGCAGGTGCAGGCGCGGCCGCTGGGGCTCCAAATGCCGAGGACCCAAATGCTCCCGTAGCAGGAGAGGAAGCGGGCGCAGGGGTTCCGCCGAAATTAAACGCCATCTTGGTACGTCACACGGACAGGGAAAGGGAGAGGTCAAAGGGGAAAAAAGCAAAATGAAGTCAGGGAGAGGGGCTTCGTTTGAGAGGGTTTAGGCGATGATGATGATGATATGATGACTTTCAAAGGGGACGGGGAGGAGTGACTGGGGGAGGCGAGAGTTCTTCGATGGCGTCTTAAATGGTTTTTTGAGGGAGGGCCTCTTTCCCCTCCGCAGCTCTGTTTCTTTATCTACACGCGTTAATCTGCCTTAAAAATTGGCGCCTACTGCAGAATCATTTCAGAGGGACGCCTTAACGTATTAAAAAAGACCAGATATCCTTCTGAGAAAATTCCTCACTCTCTCCTCAATAGAGTGCAGTGCCCTCCCCTACCTTGACCCTGACCCTGAGTGCAAAATGGCAAAGAAAAAGGCGAAAGCCGACGTCAGTGGGAAAGCAAAGGGCCCGCCATCACCTCATCCGATTCATACAAGCACCTTTTTTGGACTGCTGTGCTTCCCTTTCATTTTCGGGTCTCTCACAGCATATTTTGTCTCTCCTCAAATCTATGAAACCCTCTCCCAGTCCTTCATCTCCACCGCTTCGTCCATCTTCTCAAGTATGGACACTCCGACTTCTTCATCATCACACCAAGGCAAGCGACGGATCCTAAACGAAAACAGTGCACTTGATGATATTGCGAGAGCATCGGAGAGCTCCCTGAACGTGGCAGAATGGAGACAGCACACAGTGCCACAGAAAAGCATGGTTGGGTTACGAGCAGGCGAGGTGACATTTAATATTTATACCAACGGTTCGCCAGAGCCCACAAAATCTACAGTGACTCTCGCAACTCCGCTGACTACTGTGGATCGCTTTGTCTTTGATAGCTATCTTACCTCGCACTTTGCAAGGGATATCTCTTCTGACGAGATTAATATTGTCGACTTTTGCGACATGGGACCGAAGAAGACACCTATCCTATACAACCACAATGATTTAGTAGCTTATGGTGACGACGAAAAGCTTCCGTGCTCGCTGTATACACGGTTGGGAGTGCCAATGTTTGACCACTTGGGGTCAAGCTCTCTCAATGATGCTCTCGTGGAGGAAAAATTCCATCAGCGACAGCACATTGGTGTGGGAAGTCCGATTGACGTTTACCTCGTTCCGGCAGGTCGCAATTTCATGTTCGCCCCGAAGTTCGTCGGCGAGAGATTCGATCTCCAGCACGTGACCCGACCAGTTGGCGGCGGAATTGATGAAGGTGGCATTTACCTCACCACGTTGAGCTTGTCGCCCAAAGTTTTTGAGCTGCACAATTTCTTCAGCGAGGCCGAGAGCGAAACGTTGGTGAAGCAAGCACTCGAGCAAAAGTCCGAGACCCACAAGCTGCAGCGTTCCAGCACAGGGGCTGACGGAAGGAGCGAAAACCCCACAAGGACAAGTGAGAATGCCTTTGACACCCATTCTCCCGTGGCTGTCAGAATAAAGAAGAGATGTTTCGAGACGCTTGGTTTTCCGTCCTACCAAGAAGACAGTAAGTAGGGCGTTGTTGTTTGGCGCGTTCGTTGCCTGAGCGAGTTGTCGCATTATTTAACTTTTGGATATCAGCTAACACAACACACGATTTTACACACGATTTTTTTTTTGCAGTGGGGGACGGTCTACAGGTTCTGCGGTACAATACTAGCAAGGCGTACATTGCCCACTTGGACTGGATCGACGACTCGCCAATTAACGAACACGACTTTTTGTCTCAAGGCGTCGGAAGTAACCGTTTTGCCACGATCTTACTTTATTTCACAGACATGGAAGAGGGACAAGGCGGCGAGACAGTCTTTGTCAAGGGCTATCAGCCAGGGGAAAGCGCTGCCTCAGTTATGACAGTACCCGATGCGATCAAGGATGCTAGGAAAGCTGGGGCGGTAGACATCTTCAAGGAAGGGTCATGGGAGGAAAAGCTTGTCGCTCAATGCAGAACACGGCTCAGCTATCGGCCGAGGAAGGCTGGCGCAGTGCTCTTCTACAGCCAGGAGCCCGACGGAACGCCCGACAAACAATCTTTACACGGTGGGTGCCCTGTTCTGCATTCACCCGCAAAGTGGGCAGCCAATTTATGGGTTTGGAACGCGCCTCGAATGGGATATCCCAAGGCTCCGATGAAGGCAAAGTTCAAAAAGAAGAATGGATCGAAGGCAGTGGACTCCCCACAGCAGGCTAAACAGCAAGCTGTCACGTTCAAAAATTCCGGAAAGCACGCAGATGTGATACGACTCATGTGGAAAAACACAAATCTGGGGACTCACGACTCGTGGGGGGAAATTGAGGTCGGGTCTTCCAAGAACATGAATACTTTCGCTGGGCATACTTGGGTCGCAATGAAGGCGAGCAGCGACGATGTACTTGCGACTGCCGAAATTGAGAAGTCGACCACCGAGATAGTGTTTTAGTGATACGCAGAGTAACAAGACAGACCGAAACTTAATGAATATGAAAAAAAAGAACTGAAAAAGATCGGCTAGCTACCTAAATACGCTTTGTTTTTGCCTAGCTTTTTTGTTGTACGGTTTTGTACTGTCAACCGTTTTTTTTTTTTTTCCGACCTCATTTTTATTGGACCAAGGCGCTATCGATCAGCCCTCGCTGCTTGTACCGATTCAGCTGCGAGCTTCCGACCTCCTTTTTATTGGACTAAGGCGCTATCGATTTGCGAGCTTCCGACCTCCTTTTTATTGGACTAAGGCGCTATCGATCAGACCTCGCTGCTTGTACCGATTCAGCTGCGAGCTCACTCCCTCGAGTCCACCAGAGTGATAATACATCACTCTCTTCCCCTTAAAAACGCTTTCCCCCTCGGTAGTGAGATAAGGCATCACCATATGAAAAGTGGGGGCCCCGTAAAGCAAATCGACGTAGAGGTCATGCTCCTCTTGCAGCTCAAGCCACATCTTGAGAATGAACGGCTCAGGCTTCCCGAAGTTAATGTACTTCTTCCGAGTTCCATCAAGCTTCATTTTTGGCTCGAGAATCGTCGGAAGTGACGTAACGTCTTCGTTCGCATCGTGCTTTTGCAAATTAGCCATTTGCCGATGCAAGTAACCGGTGTCGCCTACGTTAGGGACGGCGACGACTGTTATGTCATCGGGATCGCAGTTGTCTGATTTAAGCAGCTTCTGCAGGGCACAATTTAGATAATAGGCCGTTGTTCCCGTTCCCGACGGAACAATAATAGCAATTGGGCTCTTCCGCTCTTCACCATTTGAGCTGCCGTCACAGCCAACAGATGTATCCGAATTCTCCAATTGAGTACAGAACCCATAGATCTCTTCTGCAAGAATCTCTACCCCTCCGCGCGCCATGTCAGCAGCGCCTCCCTGGGGTATCCACAGGCATCGATGTTGCACGCCATCACCGTTACCGACGCCGTCGCCGACACCGTTATTTATTTCCTCTTCGATTTTTCTCTTTATCACGTCTGGCACGGCGCTCCTCCCCCCCTCTCGCCCCCCAAATAGCCTTTCGTACTCGTCATTCTCTACCTCAACAATATGCATCCCTAAAGCCTTCGCTCGCAATAAATTCCCTTCCGGACGCTCGCGAAGAAAACGCCCAAGCTTCTTAACATAGTACACAAAACGAATATTCTTTGCGTTCAGGCAATATCAATTCACAAACATCTGCGGGCGTAAAAAACGAAGGTTTAAAATATATAGACCCAGAGCAAGATTACAGCTTTGCAACCAAACTGTTCGACGAACTTGAATTTACAAGTGTAGAAGATGATGTCAATAAAGAAATAGCATCTAAGCAAATTGACTTTGACCCGAACACAGAAATCCCGGTTATGTTTAATACTGGTCCTCAAAAAAATATCCCCATGGCGATTCCAGCAGAAACACATGCTACGTGGGAAGCTATGGCTATGCGTGGTGGGTTTGAAAACGTACAAGAATTT
>ERZ651776.875-NODE-875-length-39084-cov-5.087779_pt1 | contig 39084 bp, 27 predicted proteins | sample MGYA00514761_ERZ651776 | MGnify/ENA metagenome assembly ERZ651776
AGGGGGGCGGAGAGGGGGAGGGGGGCGGAGAGGAGGGAGCAAACTTGAGTGAGGAGACTGTCAGGGCAGCGAAAAACCTTGACGAAATCATCGGCTCACTCAGCGCCGCCTTCGGAGAAGGAACCGACTACTTCACCGTTCTTGTGAACGTATTCAGGACAGTACTGATGAACGATGCCCACAGCCACCTCGACAACTTCTACATGATCGTGCCCTCCCTATGCCTTTCCTGGGTTGAAGCGAGTCTCCAGGCCAAAGACATGATGTACAAGAAGAACAGAAACAGAGATGCCTACTATACCGACGATGGTTTTGCCATGGGAATCGCCTATATATTGTCAATTTTGAACCAGAACGAAAAGTTTGAAGCGCTCCATTGGTTTGACAGCCTACGGGGAAAATATGAGGCTGATCAGAACGAACTCAAAGTGAAACAAAGACAGCAGGCCGAGCGCATGGCTGTCAAGGCCAAAAAGAAGAAGAAAAAAAGGGGAGGCTACTTCAGCCGGGCCAAGAAGGAAGACAGCAGCACTGATGACGAAGAAGATGCCGTCACAACTTTGCAGCTCACAGGCAAGCGACTAGCTGAGCACCAGCGCGAGGTCAACTTCCTCTTCTTCAGCGTCAGAGGAGCTAGCATCTTCTTCCACGACAAGGAGAAGGTTAACAAGGGCGAAGGGGGGGAGGAGAAAAATAACAAAGAGGAAGAGGTAAAGGCGGATGGCGGAGATGGACCTGCTGGCGGCGGCGGTGGAGGAGGAGGAAGAGGAGAGGACAATGAATGACCAAGAGAATACGGGAAAATTAATGTTGTTAAGGGAGAGAAGCTTTTGACTTTCTCGAATACCTTTTGGACGTACCTACCTTGTCTTATACCTGTCGTGTATGGATGGCCATATTAGTAACTGTGTTGTATCTCTTTCTCGAAGAAAAGCCTACGAAAATACTTGCCACCAACCCTGAGAATCTCACCCCTTTCAACCCTACTATTGTTTGTTTACCTTTAACCTAGCACACCAAGGTTAAAAAATAGGCATATCTATCTCTGTGCAAACGCTACCACACACACCCTTTTGATAATAAACTGTGCTATTTTTCCATGCACACACCCATGCACCAAAAAAAAATTGAATTCCGTTACTTATAATACATTTTTGTAATACAATTTTTTTTCATTATATTTTAAATATATAATATCAAATTTATTTTGAATCCATGATTTTCAAATAATTTATTTAAATATATATTATAATTTTATATATTTAAATTTTTATAATTTAATAATCAAAAATAATAATTGAATTTATTAATATTTTTTAAATCTATTTTTATTCAAAAAATTATAAAATTAATATTTTAATATAATTAAAGAAAATTGTATTACAAAAATGTATTTAAGTAAACCAAATCAACTTTTGTTTAACTCGTTTCTCTAACGTGCAACAGAGGATCTCAAGGTAGTGGTAATCCCCAGATCCGATGCGAGTTTATATATATGAACTACTGACCCGGGATGACCGTTAAATAAAGAAGGATATCTTTGCCTTATTACAGAACTATTCTGGGAAAAGTGTTGCAAAACGCAACACCCAAACAACACTCCCTCTTGAGTAAAATCTTAATCCTGTTTTTTCTGTCGCCTCGCAATAGCTGCACGGTTTTTGATTCCTATTTAAGGCCACTAAATGTCTGAGCTGGTTGCTGCAGCGGAAAATTCTTCGCAGGTACCTCAAGGGCGAGGCATTGACGACAATGACGACGATGGTGGTGAGGAGAAGTTGTGCAGGTTCTGCTTCGAAGAAGGTGACGAAGAGAATCCCCTGTTATCTCCTTGCAATTGCTCAGGTGGTCAAAAATACATCCACTTGAATTGCTTGCGCAAGTGGCAGCGCATCAACATAGTTTCTCAGCCTACCCACCCTGCATTTTGGAAAGACGATGTGCGTCATCACAAATGCAATGTTTGCACTGCTACGTTTACGTGCCCTCCTCCCTCTCGGCATGAGTTGATGACGAGTTTTACCGGCCCGGAGATAGCTGGAATGATTGACACAGGGTTTGTGATTGGTGCTCATCGTATTTTTAGCGAAGAGATGAACAAAGAGTTAACAGAATACCCGGAGGTTATGCACGAGCGCCTGGGCTTGTCGCACTGGATAAGGGGGTGCTACTTGATCTACGATTGCATAGTCGATGACGGCTTGGTCCCATTGAAGGTCAGCCTCCCTTCTTCCATCGACTCGATCGATGCCAACATTGAGCTTGAGGGAAAGAGGTACAATCTCTGTGACGAAAGTCACAGTGAACTAGAAATTGTCAATATTTTGGCAGGAATGACCAGCCCTGATCAAACTTCGGAGGACTTTGTAACGCTCTTACAGACGGCGAGGGAGCAAAAGTTACTGACTTACCCCTTCTTCATAATCTACAAGGCTGAAGAGGTTTCTTGTGGGGATGACCACATCCAGGCTGTGAATCTCACCAAGCCCAAGACTCCTTCTGAACTGATGCATAAACAGGTGCTTAATGCCCGCAAGTTGGCGGGGAAGAAAACGAACAACGTAAAAGTGAACCACTACATCGGAGGTCCTTGTGATACGTCGAGTATCCGCAACTGCATCGTGTCGGGGGGTAACAGCCGTGGATGGTCGAATTTTCGGAAATTAAGCGATGCATTGAAGGTTGCTGCTTCCAGGGCGGCAAACGTTGCGCAAACGGAGTCAGGTTGCGAGGAGTCGTCATTCTTTGCCGGCTGCAAGGTGGAGGTGCACGGCTTGAACAATCGGGCCGATTTGAATGGGGAATTGGGGGTCACCCTGCGCTACATCAAGAATGAGGGTAGGTGGAATGTCCGTCTACGGGCCGGAGATGGAGTCCAAATCAAACCTGTGAACTTGAGGAAAGTTGACAAGGGCGGTGATGGCGGTACGGTGGATGTCTTCTGGGGTGACGCGCGCTGGACTCGAACGCAACTTCTTGGAGAGATTTCTCGGGGTGAGTAAAAATATTTATCTTTCAACCCCAAACCATCTTGTTGTCGTTGTCGTTGTTGTTGTCGTTGTTGTCGTTGTTGTCGTTGTTGTCGTTGTCGTTGTCGTTGTCGTTGTCGTTGTCGTTGTCGTCTTGTGCATTGTGCATTGTGCTCTCACACTTGGCCATTCTTTGATTGCTCACTCTGCCGAATCCAATCCACTATTACCAGGCCACTGGGGGCTGTTGAAGGCTTCTGTATCGGACATCTTCCACACGGAGGCAGGAGATCGTTATGAAGAAATGGAAAACCGCCTGGTTTTCGCACCCGTCACTGAAATGTTGGATGAAACAATGCGTCGTTCGCGGGAGGAAATGGAGACAATGAGAAGAAATCGGAGCAATGTTGATGAGTCTTTCGACGACGGGTGACGACTTGTGATGTGTGCCTTCTGAGAGCCTTCTGAGAGCCTTCTGAGAGCCTTCTGAGAGCCTTCTGAGAGCCTTCTGAGAGCCTTCTGAGAGCCAGAACAAAAAATTTACTGTAGAGAGAGGGAAAAAAAAGTTTAAAAAAGCATTTCCGCTCGCTGTCCGACTACTATTGTTTATCATTCGGCATCAGTCAGTTACAATGGAGTGAAAGAACCCTCCTTGTGCTGGCGCACGATTTCTCCCTCAACGTCAGGCGCTTTCCAGCCAGCAGGCTTGATGATCTTTCCATCAGCGCGCTTGAGGAATTCACCGGTGGCAGGGTCGCGCTTGGCCATGTTTGCGGCATGGACCATTTCAAACACTGCGCTCATGTTCATTCCCTTCTTGCACGCTGCGTTCTGTGAATAATAGTAAACGTCCACAAGGGCATCTGTCTGGTCAGCGGCCATGTGCAGAGGTTTCAATTCATCGCTCAACTTGCTGACGTGACGTGACGTGGCACAAACAGAGGGTGAGACAAGAAGACAAGAAGACAAGAAGACAAGAAGACAAGACGTGATAAGACAAGAAAAGTCAGCTGGAATACCGACACGCATAGCTTTGCCCCATCGCATAAGTTCCATGTACCGCACATCACAGCACCCAGCTAGAACGAACGAGCTTCAACACACACAAAATCTATTTCTCATTTTCTCTCACCTATAATCCTCCTTTGGAAGGTCTTTACTGTCATCGATAAACCCCTTCAGCTTTGCCTTCGCCTCGGCGGGCTCATACACAGTCGCCAAAAGCTCCATCACTTCATCGAGGATCATCTTGCTGATAAAATCAACTTCAGTGGGGTTCATGGGGATGGGCTGGTTGGGAGTGGGCTGCCCAGCGCCGGCAGTAAACTCACGGACCTGCGCAGAAGACAAAAATTAGCGATACAGAAGGTCCTAATGCGGAGGAGGTAAAAACTTTTGCAGAGGGGGGAAAGTTGCAAGCCCTGTTTTGAACGATACTCACATGTTCCGCGTCGGATTTTGTTGGGACCGCCTTAACCTTCATAGAGGTGGTTTGAGGAGGCACGTTAATACTGTTTTCACTCAAAATAGACGCCATTTTAAAACAATTGAGAAATCCTCGTATCCTCGTTCTCTCCTCACTCTGAACTCAATCTGAACTCAATCCTCCCTCGAAAGAACCCGAAAACCTCTCCACTGAGGAACCTCGACCCCACACAGAGCAACAATCGAACTACAGGGCTTAATGATGACATTCTCATTAGTGACAGCCCTGTTCTTTTTCGGTGTCGCTACAAGCATCGGTGATGCGTTCACCCCCCTCTTAACCCCCGAAGTACCGCCGCCGAAGCAGGAACGCCGAGCATTTATCACCAACACAGCTTCCGCCGCCGCCATGGCGTTAGCGATGCCTGGGGTTGCAAGTGCAAAATTGGAAGGTGTCAACAAGCCCGAGCTGTTACCCAAAGAGGAAGGGAAATTAGTGATCCAGACAGAGAATGTTTTAACGAGCGGCCAGGTCAAGAAGTTGGAAGAAGTTTTGAAGCGACTTGAGAAAGATACGGGGTTTCGCCTTCGCATTTTATCGCAGCGCTATCCTCAAACACCTGGATTGGCAATACGTGAATACTGGAAGCTAGGGCCGGATGCCGGTGGGGACGATAAATTTATTGTCATGGTTGTGGACGAGTTCGGCGGGAAAGGGAATCCTCTCAACTTTAATGTAGGGGAGGGGGTGAAATTTGCGCTCCCGAACACGTACTGGACTCGGCTGCAGGGGAAGTTTGGGAGCATGTTTTTCGTTCGTGACAACGGACTAGATGTCGCAATGTTGTCTGCAATCGACTCGATTGTGAACTGTCTCCGTAGCGAGGACGGTTTTTGCGTCAGTCCTTGAAAGTCTGGTTGAACGAAGATCGCATTCGCGTGTTCTCAAAACTTAACAACCAGCCCCTAAACAAATTTGATTGAAGAGCAGAATTTACGAGAAAACGTGGGCATCCACATTTAGTGGTGGTAGTTTAGTAGTATTCACTATCCAATTTCTTTAGAGTCACAAATTCATATCAATTATCAATATCGACGGCAACGGCGCGTTTGTCCACCATCTGGCACATGTCTTCAATTACACTTCCCCCACCTCCTGTGCAGATGCTCTTCTCTCCAGTCCCGAAGATCATTTCCTCCCAGTCTACTCCATTCTCGCTCATGACACCATCTAAGAAAATCTTCATCCATGCAACTGTGAACTGAGGTAAAAGGCGGTTCCAACCGAGAATATCGGGCTGATGGTGACCAAAGCCGGCCTTATTGAAGATTCCCTTTGACATCCACTCTGGAGTGTCCAGATCAAAGATGGGCTGCGCGTCCTTCTCCGGAACCGCCTCGTCATCGTACTCAGCGGTAACGATTAGGTGAGGAATTCTGCAAATATACAATATATAATGCGCGTGTTAGGAAAAAAATCCGAGGGTTAAAAAGCGAGATTTCCGTCACTTACTCTGGAGTTGGGAATGTGCTGGTGGCCGCCTCATGATAGACCGCAGCCTTGATATTGAACTCGGTTGCATTGTATGCACTGCTGAAGAGAGTCGCCTGCGTTGTACGCCGAATTTTGAAACGAAGTCAGTATTTGTCCGTAAGCTGTGAAGTTTCCAAGCGCGTATTAAATTTTCCGCGCTTGCTTTATCAAGATCAAAAATTCTCTCCTCACCTGTCCTCCCATAGAGTGGCCAGCAATTCCAACCCCATCGTCCAAATCAAGGTTGGAAAAACCTTCTTCACCACTAAGCCACATCTCACGAGCCCAGTCAATCGCCTTGAGCTGCTCAAAGTAATAGTGATGAAATCCGGGTTCTCCATCACTCACACATCCAACGTCACAGGCATGGGGAAGGGCAACAACGTAGCCAAAGCTGGCAAGCGCTTTGCACATCTCATAGTAGGAAGGACCTGTTTGAACGCCACCACCTAAATACCCGTGCGCATATGCAATGAAGCGGAAAGAATTGGTTGTATTCACATCAAAGTTGACAGGGTAAAAGACAGTGATGTGCTGGTTGGACTTGTCCATCAAAGGGTTCTTGTACTTGATATTCGCGACGTCGAAGAATCCGTCGATAGGGGCTGGGTCGGTTTTCACTTTGGGCCTGAAACCTGGAGAGAGGGATAACAGTCCATCGGGGGGCAACGGAGCGCTGTTGACGTCAAGAAATTCAGATTCAAGATCTTTGAGATATTGGGAAAAATTTTCAGACGTTAAGCCGACGTCGGCCGTTGTCTTGGCAAATGTTGCCGAAGCAAGCGCCGAAATAAATAAACTGATTGATTTCATCTTTATACCTGCATTTAATTTTGATCTGCCAATAGCATTTTCGCCAGCATCTTCCCATCTCCATCTCCCATCATCAGCCGCTTTATTATATGTCGCTTTATTTATAGAACAAAAAAAAGAAAAAAATGCCGCGAAACGACGACACCGATGAACTATTTATACCACTTACCGATGGAAACTCAAAAAAAAAATTCACAACATCGTACAATTTGGTCGACACAGGTCTCTTCATCAAAAAGACAATTTTTATTTGTTGTGCCAGTTACTGCTTCATTCCGATAATGTCTCTCCATAACAGCGGAAAGCTGACATCATTGGTCTACGCAGGTGTTCTCGTTGGTTTACACTTGGTGTTTGTCGTCGTATACTTTTATAAGGTCAAATTCAGTGATCTGAGTTATAGCAGGGCTTCATTCTGGGGACGAGTACTTGGTTTATTCTTCTGTGTTGGGTTGTTGATGGTAGTTGCGGGAAATTTAGACGAAGATCTGAGTAAACTTTCGCTCGAACTTCTTGGACTATGCGCGGTGCACACTGTAATTTTGGCTTTGCTGATGGTGAAGTGCGAGAGAATCGAAGTCATTGATGATGACATTGAAGACCAAGGTGGCACGAAGGACGCTTCACCTATGAACAAAAACGGTGTTAAAGTGTTGCTTTATTCAAAACACATACTAAATCTAGGAGCCATGGCTGTGGCTGCATTCTACATAAACACGCAGCCGTTAATTGGTGCCGGTACATCGTCCTTGATGAGTATATTAGGGACCATTGCAGATTTTGTCCAATACAAGCTGCGCAGAACAAGAGTTTTCCCCAAGTTCTTGGACTCCACATTAGCATTGCTGTGGGTCTCACTCTTTTTGATGTTTTGGCGCTTACCTGATGACAAGCAGGAGTTTCTGCGAATTTACTGTGGACCTTTGATCAACGCTTCCCTTGTGGGAGCGGGTATCTTTTCCATCTGTCTTGGGAAGCCATGGATTTACCAATACGCTCTAGATCACGTGGAGCCCAGATTATTCGACAAAAGCAACCTCGAATACAACGAGGATAGCTCTCAAGGTTTTCGATACGTGTGCACTCTCGATCCCCCCACTCGAACGTCCTCGACGTGCTGGATCCCACTATTATCCGACCCCCTCGCCACAAAGATCGGGACCATTGCTTTTCAATCAGCAGTCAGCCGTTCGACCACCTCGAAAATCTCCAAGTCGCGCGATACACAGAGGGCCAGCAATACAAGCTCCACGTTGACACGGTTCCCGAATTCGCCAACATCCCCGCCGGTCACCGCATCTCAACACTCATCGGTATACCTCAACGGGGGCGACGACTTAGCTGGTGGCACCACCAACCTCCCCTACAAGAACATCACTCAGCTTTCTGCTCCAATTCAGCCTACAGTGCTTTTATGATTTTGTGTCCGCCCCAAATTCATCTCTCAGTCAAAAAAAAAAAAATAATGGTTTTTATGAAGGCTTGTTTTCTCGACATTAAGTAATCCGCAAAAAAATCTCGCCCCCCTCAGCAGCAACAAACGACATTGTTGATCTCTCACCGAATTTTAAAGGCCTTTGATTCCTCCCCCCTGCCCAAATGCTCGTCCCCCGCTTGTTGTGCTATTCATCGAGTTGTGCTGCTGCGTAACTATAGGAGGCCCCCCATTCTTCGACGTAGGCATGAACTTTCCGACTTCTGGTAGTTCGCCACCGACTTTTGTCCTGTGAGGTTCGCGCTCAAAGATCTCGAAGCACGGATGAAGCGAGACCGTCCAGTAGTGCTCCTCCAGGTCTTCAATTGTTACTCCCAAGGAGCTCGCAACCCTCTGTGCCTCAATGACGTGCATGGCCGTGCATCCGTTGTAGAGTTTCGACTTCTGCAGTGAAACAGGAGAGGATAGGTGAGATGTCAACCGGCGCCGCCGTCTATTCGGGGAATCTGATGAAGATGCGTGGCGGTGAAGAAGTCGACAAATCGAAGATCGTCTTCACATCGAAGGCTGATGACGAAGGAGGGCGCTTCCCTATCGAGCTGAACGACCAGTTGAGGGCGGGCACCCTAAAAGACGCCCTCCGGATCGGGTGATTTCTCTGCCCCCAGTTCTCTCTTTGCTTGCAACTACGATGATCCCATTAACTGCGAAAGGTGCGTGGAGACACTGACTCCGATTAGCAATGCGACCTCTCTTATGATTAATCACGATTATGGCTACCGCGAGGTACTTGGGGGCAACAAGAAAGGGGCTGAAGCGATGAAGGCAGTTTTGCAGAACCAAGATACAATTTTAACGGCCTGGGAACATAAAAACATCGGACCGCTAGCACTCGAGCTCGGGGCAAGCAAAGACGTTGTCCCGACTTCTTGGCCAAGCGATGACTTCGATAGTGTGTATGAGCTCTCGTTTTCTGATGATGGCCAGACTGTGACAAATTTCCAACACAGGCAGGAAGACATCACTCCGATGATACTGTCTGCCTTTGGCATAAATGATAAAGTTGAGACGATGACAGTTTGTGCTAACTGCACGGCCACGGACGGTTGCGATGAATCCTCTCCTGAGTCCAAGAGCTTCAAAATCAAGCCGAACAAGTGCACCTCACCTACAATTGCTTTCCCGGACGATCTGGACCTATGGGGCGACTTTGATTTTCTCGATGTTTGCGACGAACATCGACTAGTGCGCACATTTTTCAGTTCAAAAGACGGTTCTTGTCTTGGTCAGACTGATGTCTACAAGCTCGAATACAATACATGTCTAGGACCCTTTGGCCCTGAAACACCATGGGGAGTCTTCTCTTGCGAGTAAGTTGAAATACTCTTCTCTTTTGCGAGTAAGTTGAAATACTTACTCTTTAAAAAAATACGAAAACTAATTGCTCGAAGTGCAGCTTTTGAATAAAATACTTGAGGATTTTTTTCTTTCGCCCAGAATATCCAACTCGTCCGTCAAAAATGAGCCACGGCGCGAACACGTCCAGCGGGGGCTTTAATAAAATAAAAAGAATTAGGCACAAGTCCCAAAAGCGATGCCGTTTTTCTACAGCTTGGAGATTGTTTTCACTTCTATGTCAGAGTAGGCCGCTTCTCGCGGCACTTCAATAACAGCGGCAGCGCCTGCGCCTGTGCCGACGCACATACTGACAACCCCTACCCCTCCCCCCTGGCGACGGAGGGCATTTACGATGGAGACTATCTGCCTGACACCAGTGCAACCGAGAGGGTGGCCAAGGGCGATTGCCCCGCCGTTAATATTTACCTTATCTTTGGGCAGTTTGAGCTCTCTGATGCAGACTAGAGCCTGGCTAGCGAACGCCTCGTTGATCTCCCACAAGTCTACGTCCTCGGCAGTGATACCAGCGTTCTTCAGTGCCTTGGGGATAGCGTAAATGGGGCCAATACCCATTACCTTTGGGCGAAGACCAACTACAGCAGATCCCCGGAAGATTCCCAGAATTTTCGCGTTTTTGCTGTCTGCTAATTCTCTGCTGCAGACTAGCGCCGCTGCCGCCCCGTCGGTGACTTGACTCGAGTTCCCAGCAGTTGTCACGCCATTCTTTTGAAAGGAGGGGCGGAGTGCATTGAGAGTCTGAACAGTTGTACCCTCACGTATCCCATCGTCCTGAAGTACAAGAGGAAGACCACGACTTTCGAAATAGCTAATACCCATAGGCGAGATCTCACGCTCGAAAACCCCCCTAGCACGAGCAAGGGCTGCGCGTCTGTGGGACTCAACTGCAAACTCATCGCATTCCCGCCTTGTCAGGAAGTATTGGCGGGCAACAATCTCACTCGTGACTCCCATTGGAGTGGACATCTCCTCAAATATCTCGTTTTCTCCGCGCTTGGCGTCCGCCATCTCCCGATGAGCGTTCACACCGGAAGGAATTCCCACTCGATCCAGCCTGTCAACGCTCATGGCCTCAACTCCAGCAGCAATGCCGCACTTGATTGCTCCCGTGCTTATTGAGTGAGCAATGTCCAAAAATGACTGCAAGCCGGAAGAGCACTGCCTATTTACATGCTTCACTCCCGGCATGTAGTGCGGTGCTCTCGAGGGGTCACCAGGGGGGGGGGGGGGGAGGAGGTGTAGCTACTGTGCTGTTTACCACCATCTTTCCTGCTCCTGGCAAAAGCGCGAGCTTGGGCAATGCGAGCTGACACTTGCATCGTCGAGCTATTACAATTTCCTACCACCACATCCTCTACATCACCTTCGAACTCTGTTCCCCCGTTTCCGCTGAGCACATTGTATATCACGTGCTCCAGAAGCTCTCCCGCGTAGTTCTTGTGAAACTGAGGTCGCCTCTTTGTGGACGTCGGGGCCTTTTTCACTTTCATGAGGGGGGTTCGGGTTAGGGACGTTATGCAAGCGTCATTAGGGGAATTTATGAACATCTTTCTTGTGTGGATTTTAACAGGAGCGGGGAACAAGGCGCCCTAGTGGCTACAAAAGGAAATTTGGTAAAAAAATTGAAGCGTGAGAATATCCAGAAACAAGCTACATCCATCAAATTTGCTAAAAAATCTCAGCATCGTGTTCCATAGCTTGTATTATCTGACCAGCGAATTTTTAGTGTCCTTAATTTGTTCCAATAAAGTTTTCCTTTCCTCCTTCCGACCATCGACCCCATCCCCCAGTCGAGCCGAGCGTAAATAACAACCCCTTTCTCCATCCCAAACCACCCCCGTCTTCGGCACCGCCGCAACGCGGTCCTGCGTGTGGCTCCAGGAAACGGAGGGAGAAAGGCGGGGTTGGATCGCCGTTATTTCTCCACTTCGGAGGGAAGGGAGGAGGGACGCAAAGAGGGTGAAGATTGTTTGGGGTTTCGGTGAGGGCGGGATACCGGAGGGAGAAGGGCACGGGGTGGTCTCTTGTGGTTCAGGAGATTCGTACTTGACGTCAGAGGAATAAGGGTCAAGACCGTTGGTACCTATAATTGTGTCGTCGACCAGAAATCCCACCGCATCACAGTAGTCTACGTTATCCAATATTACAGACGACCAAACGGCGGCGAATCCTCGGGCATTTTCGTCGTGGAATGCAACGGAAAATGAAGTGTCCGGTGGAGATTTTGACCAGTCACATATTAGATTGGAGTAGCACTTCACACTAAGATCGTCATCGGCGCGATACACTACATTCACTCGCACCCTCAATCTCTCCCCCGTCCGATCTGTCGTCGTCAGCACATACTCGTTATACGAACAGGAGAGAGACCGGAGAAGGGAGTGGAGTTGGTATGGTCGGGAAAAGGATGGGACGAGGAACAGGAGGGTGGTGGGGCCTTCTTCTTTGCTTTCAAGTGCTCCAGCAGAAGGAAGGGCGGGAGGAGAGAGACGATCTGAGTGCGATGAAGGAGAGGGGTTTTCCGGAGATAGGTACGAGAGGATTATATCTAGTGCTGACATCTCTCTATATATTACGCACAGGGAGGATCAGAGTGCAAAGCACATCAATCCGAAATGCAAGGCGATAATGCAGACCTGCCCTAAAAGTAAAAAGAAAATACAATTCTCACTGGTGCGTCATATGCATTTACAAAGGCAGGAAATTGACTCTTTAGGAATTATTCTTCGCATTCTGGGTCACTTTCACTTTTGTCAGACATTCTCTGAAGCTGACCAATGATGGAAAATGAAGCCAAATCTGAGTCTTTAAATAGTCTCTGACGATTCCAGTGCTCAAGAGATTCCCATCGCGTCGGTTTTTCGTTCTCTCCTCCCGCGCCGGCTCCTATTATTGGTGTGACCTGGCAACGGGAGGGCCGTAAGTTTTGTTGAGGGTGCGGGGAGGGAAGGGATCCGTCCGTGCTAAATTTGTTGCGGATCCCGCCTGAACACGGAGGTTATTCTTCGGACCTGCCCTTTTTCTTACTTTACCTCGCCTACGGACATGACACATGCAGTTTGACCCCAACTTTGACTATGCTGTTCAGTAGCTCTCGTGTTACTCCCCTTCTCCTCACCCTGCTGACCTTCTCTTCTCGCTCCTTTCACTCTCTCTCTCGCTCGCTCTCTGTCTTGCTGACCTTCCCTCACTACTACAACAAGAATGCCATAATGCAGAACGAACAAAAGGCCACGTTTATCCCTTCTCCCAACCTTCCGCTTCTCGAGGCGGGTCAGGTTGGGGAACGGGGAGATGACGACAAACCTTCGATACGAGATGATTGTGATAGTCTAAATGGCCAATTCTTGAGGGTTGAATCAGTTAGAGAGAGAGAGATAGAAAAAGAGTTGGAGACAGGGAGAGGAGGAAAGATGGGACCATTGAGTGGCAGGGGGGTGGTGCGAAGGGTGAGCGGCAGAAAAGATACTGGGACGGAACTGTTCTCGTCGTGGTTGTAGGTGATATTTTTTGGGGGGCCTGATCTTGGCTGGTGCTGAGCGCGGACTTCAAATCCGTGGCGTTTTAACAGGCGAGTGGTTCAATTCCACCTGACCCCCGTTGACATACCACAACAACGCTGATTTGATACACGAAACAAATATTAAAGACGACCTTTTTTACCTCAAACCTCAAAACTAATCCTCAAACCTTAACCTTAAAACTAAAATTTTAAACCTCCAACCCCTCCAACCCCTCCAACACCTCAAACACCTCAAACACCTCCAACAGCTCCAACCCCTCAAACGCCTCAAACACCTCCAACACCTCAAACACCTCCAACACCTCAAACACCTCCAACACCTCAAACACCCCTCAGACCTCTGATTGTGTCGAATTAGTGTGTAACGTCCAGGACTTTTCGAAGTTTTTGATTGCTGAGGACGAATTGAGTTTTATCAGGGACCTATGGACTGATTCTAGCAAGCGGTTGACCAAGTAAAGGCTTTTGCCCCCGGCCCGTTCTTTTACTTTCTTGACAATCAGCTCATGCAGCAGTTGCTGTTTTTGCTGAGGACCCTCTGAGTTGATCCTCCTTTCTTGAATGTTTCTTTCCTTCTTCGATTTTTTGTTCCATAGCATATGAGGCTTCGGCTCGGTAAACACCTGCTCGTTCGTCTTCTCATCACGCCAGTACGTGATAGTAGGCTTACCGGGTCTCGCAAGAGTGTATTTGGTCCATTGGTCGACGGTGATATGACGCTTCACAGTGAATCCCTTCACATCGACGTCTCCCGCAATGCGTGGTATGTCTGTCTTCTCGCCAGTAAAGGAGTGTTCATACCAGTTAATGCTATTTTCGCCGCCAGATTTGTTGACGCATTTCACCCAGGGCGAGCAGGCCGAGTCATTGTCTTCTTCGTGGACCTTCTTCCCCTCACCGTAGGCTTTTTCGACTTCATCCCCGTCAAAGGTTATTTGATTACTATCCTTCAGGTTTTTCAAAGCGGCAGCGATCTCGTCATTTCTGTTCACATTCTCCAACCACTGTTCGTAGAGAACGTACGTCGACCCTTTTACTTTCCTGGCTTTGTTGGACTGCTTATGGCGGCGAAGTAACAAAATTTCGTCCAAAAGGTGAGGAATCTTTGCTGCGACTTCTCGAACTAGAGCTGATCGATATTCGGCCATCTGGCGGGGTCCCATCTTAACTCTTGTAAGCTGCATGAAGTCGTCAATTTTGCGAAGACGTTGATCCGGGCTCGCCAAAACTTTATTCGCCTTAGATTCCCCCTTCTTAGGCGCAAGGAGAAGATCCATGTGGTCTTTGTGAGCTTCTCGAAGCTCTGCTATTGTGACGTACCTCAGCGTCGGGTTTGACTTTTCGTCGACATGGTCGTCGTCGTACACAATGACGTAATCAGTCTTAGGAGGGATCCGAAGTGCACCTTTTTGCATTTCCAGGTACTTGGCCTTCAACTGATCACACATCTGTTTCACCTCCTTCTCGATTTTAAGACGATTTTTCTTCGCGTTTTTCCGATCGGACGAGTTCATCGTATTGTTTACTTGTTCAAGCTGCTCGGACGAGAATCCAAAGTGCTCGGGCGGGAATACGACGCGCTGGCCCTCAAAATCAAAGTACTTCGGGAGCTTGAGATGCTTGCACAGCCAGTTGCATCGGTGTGCCTGCATTATCGACTTTATCCCCTTGTTTCCGTGATCGGTCCTTCCAACATGTTCTAACGTGTTCGCATGGTGAATAGCTGGATCAGTAAGTTGAAAGACGTGATCTTTTTCGTTGTATCCGCCTTGAATATCGCAGACAAGCTCTTGGTGATTCGTTCGATGATAGGTCCAGTGCGTAAAAGTCATAAGCACGTCCTCCAGTTTTCTCTCATCGGTGAGCTCGATTACTTCCCTCTCGTCGTCGCTGTCGTCGTCGTCGATGTTTTCCTCCTCCTCCTCCTCCTCCTCGTCGTCGTCGTCGATGTCCTCCTTCCCCTCCTCCTCGTCGCCCTCCTCTTCGGAAGGAGAGAAATCATCTTCCTCGTCACATTCCTCGATTACGAAATTGCCTGTGCCCAAACCGAGGGTAGAAGCAGTCGCATCTTCTCCTGTTCTGCCTATCTGGTTGTATCCATGTGCCAATCGTAAGAGGTCGTCTTCTTGTTGCTTCTTTTCCTTCTCTAATGTGGCCTTTGATTTCTTGGTACGGCGCCCAACGTTACACAGCCACTTCGTGTATTTGCCCTCAATAAAATCCTCAACGAGCACGCACTTTTCACTATTGATGTTGACCGCAAAAGCCTCGATGAATTCGATGCGTGCAACTTCATCCAACTCGCGATCGAAGTCCAGACACTCTACAAATTCCTCTGCGAGCTCTCGGGCGCGAAATTGCATCCGAACGAAGTCTTGGGCGTAAGTGAGCGTCTCAAGCTGGTTTTGAACTTCTCCACGGTTGCGAGACTCCTTCGCGACAAGCTTAATATCGGACTGCTTCGTCCTCATAAAGAACTTGGAATAGTCCAGGTCTGTGACGTATTCACCCACGACTTCAATAATTCGATGAACATTCCTTTCGGAACCTTGACTCAAAATGGTCTTCTTGTACCCTAGGTGAGTTGCCGTAGGCCAGTGGAAGCAATTCTCGTAGTCGAGAACGAAGCTATCGTTATCTTCGTCATAGCGATACAGGTTGATCTGATCTGCGTCGTAGTATTCCCAATCACCGTCGTCGGCCTCGTCTACAGAGCCCCACTCGTTGATTTGCTTACGCTCCCATTGAACGACCTTCTCCATGGTAGGAATCTTCCCAAAGTTGACATCATTGACGCTATTTTTCTCCGTCAACTTGCTGAACGAGGTTATCGAAGCGCTCATGCTATTACTATTAGCCACCACTGATCCGCTCGAGCCTAAACACTGATAGCTCGAGAACAACTTCTCCATCATGGTAATGACACTAGTTTCACTCGTTTGAGCCTGTGGACGGTGCGCATTGCCAATGAGATTCAGACTATAGCTTAGGCGCGGTCCAGTCCTTCTCGCCACATTCTCGATATGGCCAGAGAACCGGCTAAACTGACGCTGAGGGACGGACGCTTTCCCTGGCAGGATGCTGTCAGATGGGGCACCGTCGGTCAAAAAGTACAACCCAAATCGGGAACTAGGGCGAGAGGTCATCAGAGATTCGGCGATTTCAGACGTGAGCTCGAAGGCGGGCCCATAGCACCCCGTTCCTTTAGCTTTTATGTTAAAAACATCGAGGACAATGTTGAAGGTTACAGGGCTCGCCACCGGCGCATTCTCAAGAGCCTTTCTCGCCTTCCCGTTTTCCATGACAATGATTGACATGTAATGCTCCTGGAACAAGAAGTAAGGGTGGTCGATTTTTTCTTGAATGAATGACAATATACTGTTCCGAGCCGACTCGAGACGGGAAATTGATGCACCGAGTTGGTAGATTCTTTTCTGGATACTCTTTGTGAAGGGGTCGTCGCTCTCTTCACACTTGACGTCGCAACTCCCCATGGAACGACTCGCGTCAATTATGAAGATGTACTGGACGAGGCATTCAGTGATGGTCTTGAATTTCTTCGAAAGGATGTCCCATACACTCTGCTGCTCCGGCGAAACTGACTTTCGGAGGGCATTCTTGCGCGATTTGTGGTTAAGGATGTTCTCGGGCGTATCGGGCTCACTTACTTCCTCCTCCTCCTCCTTCTCACGACGACGAGGGGATACTGCTGGTGACGAACTCGGGTAAGAAGCATTACCACCGGTAGGAGCACCACCACCACCGCCAAAGCTGACCTTTTTTTTCCCCTCCTTTTTCTCAGCTTTACTCAATCCCGTGGCATCACTTGCCAAGTAAGAATCTGCAATGCCATACCGCTTCGACTCTTCGAATGCCTTTAACATATCCATATCCTGAGAATAGTATTCGCTTTCACTGTTGTAGCCAGCACCTTCGGTGCGCAACTTGCAGACGCGACGGAGCTCGGCGCGCTTAGATTGAATATTATCTTTCGGGGCGCAGTCGAGGACGCTGCTGTAGAAGTCAACAGTGGCGGTGGTTAGAGTCTGCACACCAGTAGGGTACTCAGCGATAAGATTCACGAACTGGACGATCGAGCACCTCATATCGTTTAGAGGAGGGTGACCATCGTTTTTCCAAGAATTATTAGCGATCTCGAAGCGTTCTGTCTCCTCCTTATTAGCTAAAATTTTCTCTCTCTCTCTCTCTCTCTCTTCGCGTTTCCTCTTCTCTTCCTCCCTTTCTCTGCTAATCTCGACCTTTTTCCTCCTCTCTTCCTCTTCGTTACGCTTCCTTGCGGCCAAGACGGCGGTGGGATTCTTAACATTTCTCTTTGATACTTCGACGAGGGTCTCGTACAATTTGGCGTGAGACCCTGGTCCAAGGCGACCCCCTAACCCGGAATTGGGCTCGTTGAAAATCATTGCTCCCTGCTGAACGTACGTCAAAGCCTCCTTATGGGTCATCTTTCCGGGGGGCAGACCGTCAATGAAGTCAACCCTAACTTGAGAGGGCATGTGTGCGAACACCCCTTTGGTCTCAAGGTTCTGCTCCATCCTGCTAGTTGCCCTGTACGGGCCAGTAAGTGTTTTGTTGCTTTTCGTGACGAGGTAGATAAAGTCATTGGGCCGAATGTCGTCGTATTCGTGCTCAAAGCGTTTGGGAGTGGCAAATATCTTGTGCCGTTTAAAGGCTGCATCAGCTTTGGCGTCCGCCACGAATACATATCCGGCCGCCAGGTTGCTGATGCTGGCAGACAACTTATGATTTTCGGAGGACAAGACCCCGCCACCGATCTCCCCCTGGTTATATATCGTTACGACTACGTTTTCGCGCTCGTCTACAATGACGACTCCGATTTTTCCCGTATCTGGGAACTCGTACTCGTATTTCCAGCGAAGGCCACCTGTGTCTTTGTCGTTCTTGGCGACAGTTTTGGTTCCGCTATAGTGCGTGAAAACAAACAAACAAACATTTGGAGTCAGCACGAGTCAGCATGAGTGAGAGTCGGTGTGACATTTCTGAAAATATAGTCTTACCTCTTGCGGATCTTCTTGATTTCAGCGTCGGTACAATTTCTCTGGATTTTCCGCTGCTTAGCGTGACCTGTGTCAATCAAGGAAGAAACAAGCTCTGTCGGACGGTCCATGTACCTTGTGTTCGGCACGACAGTCCCGGTCTTCAAACGAGGCTGAACGTTGTGATTTCCTCTCATCTGCGACGATTTTGTGTTCGGCACGACTTTTTGTTGCTGCCGGGCGAGGGAGGCTTGCTGTTTTTTAATTTGCTGCTGCTGCTGCTGCTGCTGCTGCTGCTGCTGCTGCTTCTGTTGTTGGAGCTGAACTTGCAGCTGCTGCTGCTGCTGCTTCTGTCGTTGGAGCTGAACTTGCAGCTGCTGCTGCTGCTGCTGCTGCTGCTTCTGTTGTTGGAGCTGAACTTGCAGCTGCCGCTGCTGCTGCTGCTGCTGCTGCTGCTGCAGCCGCTGCTGCTTCTGTTGCTGGAGCTGTTGCTGGAGCTGAACTTGCTGATGGTGTCGCTGAGTCGATCCGTCAGGAAACCATTCCGCGACGTTCTGGTCGAGAGAGATGTCCCTTTTTGCTTCCTCACTCATGCTGGACTGGTGGTGAGCGTGGTTTTTGGCGATGGCAATTTGTCAGGACAGTTGCTACCGCTAATCGACCTTTTCTTTTGCTCAAAGGGTTCGTGTATCAATTTTAGATGAAACGAGCACGAATAAAATTACGATATCGTACTAAAGGGAGAAATTTGAGTGAGACTACTTGGAACAATTTGAGGGGAAAATGTAATTTATCTTGGTAAATTACGTGCATTTAAACGCTTCGTTTTTTCAGAATAAGCTCTGTACATACTTTGCGGCGTGCTTACTTGAGGGGCAATAATTAATATTTCCCGTATTGGGACAAAGAAAGTCGCTTCTCCTTCCTCTTCCTTTGCCTGGTAACCTTCATGAATAGGCTGCTAAACTTCGGGAAATCGGTGCTCTCCGGTGATAACTCCTTCGTACCGAACTCCCCCCCTGACCCTCCTCGACAGTCATCGGCGAAGGATTCCCCCTTCTCTCTGAGTCCTCCTGTTCCTCCTGATTCCCGAATCAATCTCCGACAACCTAGCCAACCTACGCTATCTCAAGAAGAATGTTTGGTTGTAACTCGCGCATGCCAGTCTCTGGTTCGTTCTGTCCAGTCACTGGTTATAGCTGCGCGAGAGAAGACTCCGACTTGGCAGAAGAATTTGCTCTCCCTCCTTGCTGAAGATGTAGATGGGGGTGGAGTGGAGGATGTGGATATCAGGGAGTTGGAGCGGTTTAGCAAGTACGTGAATTTCGTCCAGAAAGGAATTGAGAACGAGCTTCCGGCAAATTTAATACACTGCTTACGCTTGCTACGAGTGGTTGAAATGACCAACCCGCCCCCCGATAATCAATCGCACCTTCCCACGAAGAATCCCACGCTCCGAGTCTCCTCGCTCCTCTCCACGCTCTGCCTGGACAGCTCTGTGGGGGAGTGTCTCCGTCCACATCTCTTTGGTCTTCTGTCTTTAACGACTGCTCCCGGGTATCTGAATAAGGGCGAACATAGCTCACACATACTCCAGGGCGCTGGGGATGTCGTCGCTGCCATCTGCAAGGGTTGCTTCAATCCCCAATTGGTGTGGTTTCTCCACGATCGAAAGATAGTGAAGTGTATGATTGAGGATGTCAAAGAATTGCTAGGTTATAAAACCGCCGATCCCGCACCTTCTTCCGGCACTTTATGGCAGATTGCTCTCACAACAATTGTGAATATTGTGATGGCCTCTCTATCTCATAATTCTGACACCCCGCTCCTTGGCGATTTTGTTTCTAATGAAGGCTTTGAGACCCTCCATTATGCGATCACTCATTGTGATGATGATTCAAACAGTCTTTCTGCACTGCTCGGTCTCCTCGTAAAGCTATCCACGACGACCGCTGTCGGCGAAAATGTCGACAGCGCACCAAAGAATGACTCCAGTTTTGGCCTGCAGTCAAGAAATGTTCAGTCGCTCGACCTCCTTGCTACTTTGGTGAGAGACTCCATGCCGTTTGAATTCGACCACGACGACGTAAAGACGCTGAGTTTACAATCCGCCCAGCTTGCCCTCTTTCGCAAAGCCCCCACCAAACCCATGAAGACACAGAATGACAATTTTAGAATGGAAGTTCTCGTAATTATCCTCCAACTCTTCTCCTCCCACACCACGAACTACTCTATGATCGAGCCCCAGTACAATTTATTGACGCAATACCTGGTGCACTATCCACTGTTTGAGGACCCAAACTTGAAGACGCTCGCTCTCAAGACACTCGAGTTCGTTTGTACTGGAATTTCAGACGGTACTCCTGCTGGTTCCCTCGACAACATCACGAATACCTACACTTCAATGTGCCAAGCGTTGCTCGATGCCCTCACTACGCCTGCGAATCTTTCCTCGGTGTCGCAACCAACAACAACACACTCGATATTTGACGATAAATTAAGTGAAAGCATCGACGCCTACCTATATGACATATCGTCTGTTACCGAGACAATAATGAAACTGCTTGAATTTGACATTAATTTCGGCAAGATTCTTTGCGACTGCGGATTGGTCGAGGTCAAGATCAACAACTTGCTCTCACTGCTCACGGCTGCTGTCGAATCGACTAATATGCTCTCCGGAGAACAGAGAGACGTTTCGAAACCAATTCTTTCCGAGATTTCGAGTTCAATATCGAATGTTCTGAGGCTGGTCATTTCGCACAACAGCTCCGCCTCTTATGCATTTGAGCAGCTTCAATTTGCAACGCTCCTTACGCCGTCCATTACCACTTTGTCCAAGATCGCTTTGACCGACTCCCTTGCTGTTTTTGAAGAAATTGTTTTCTCGATTGCTGTTTCGGAGAGGAACAAAGCCCAGCAGTCGGCCGTAACGCCCCTCTCTCCTATTCCTGTCAAGCGAGCTACGTTGTCTACCTTCGAGAACCGATCGACGACAACAGGTCGCTCGAGGTCACTGTCTGAGAATGTTTCGGAGCAACAAACGTCTATTCTGGCCACTTTAATTAACACCGCCAACTCCCTCCTCAACGAATCGATAAATAATCAGGAAATGTCCAACTTAAACTCGAAAACCAGGACAACGACTATTTTCAAGTCCCTGAAAACAATATTACAAACTTCGCCGACAATGAAAAAGTGTTGGAACAGTCTGAGCGGTCATAAAACCTCAATAAATGCGCTAAAGACTATTGGTATTGACAACGGCGGCGGCGGCGGAGGAGGAGGAGGAGGTGGAGGTTGTGGTAACAAAAGTTGCGACGACGACGGTGACCTCCTTCGGGCGACTTTCGAGTTGTTAATGGTTTCCCCTCCTCCGCCCAGGTTTATGAACCGCATCAGTCAATCTTTGATTCCAAGCCTGGCCACTCACTCCGACGAGATAGTAAAACTTGTTTTCGGACTCGTAATGGACGACAGCAGCGGTGATGATGTTGGTCGAGAATCCTCGACAATAAACTCGGCGTCTACTATTGCTAATGCTGAAGCAATAAGGCTGATCTTCTCGCTCTCCCCACACCTTCCTGCGCCTGTCGCAACCTCCAGCTTGGACAGGTTGATAGAGCTGACGACAAATCCCACCTCCTCGACCATCCAGCAACTCGCCAATGCAGATCTTACACACTTCCTCACCAACGACTTTGCGCACATCATCAGCGACCCTGACCACGCTTTGCAACAACAATTTATCAATATCCTGAATAATTTGAGTAGCAGCCATATGACCAGCGTGGACTTTTTGTCTCTTCTGTCGTGCATCGCTGGGCCAATTTTACAACTGGAGGATTCTTCCTCTGTGGTTGAGCTTCCTGTGATTTGGAATATCACGGAGCCGACCGTCCCACAAACGCTGATACGACATCGCGTAAAAAGTTCTGCGCAGTTTGCGAAGCGAATTCACGATCTGATCCAGATCGCAACTGCCAGCGAAAATGTTCCATTTTGTTGCCTCGGTGACGTGGCTATGATCGAGATTTCAAGCGCCATGAAGGCATACCAGAGGACCAATGATAGTGAGGACAAGTTGTTGTCAATGCAAAAATCGTCATCGCTGACGCCGTTGAAGTTTTTGCACATTAGATCGATGAAATCTCACGACATTAAGTTCACCTCTGCCGCAAACAATATTTCCGCCAACCTCGCTTCTTTGAGCAGCAACCAGCAGTTTCCTCCAGCCGCCGGTCTTACATTTACATGTTGGATGCGTCTTCCTCAGCAAAATGACGGCAAAGGTAGCAGTAGTGCCAATTCTTACAGCACGCACACAAAGACGGTAAAGTCAATCTTCGACGACTTCTTCCTCTACCTGCTTTCTGTTGAGGACGATGGGGGCAATTTCTTAGTTTTCCGCTTTGACTGCAACGCGAATAAGTTCAGCTTTTACACGAGCGCGTGCAACAAGAACCAGCATCAGTATTTTCGATCTACGAAGCTATCCGAGAACGCCTGGCATCACATCGCCCTAACTTATACCCCTCCAAAGCGACTACTCTCAAAGAAATCTACCATATCCCTCCACGTCGACGGTTTGCTCGTTGAGGAGATGCAAACTTCTCAAGTAAGTTTCGTGAGTAATTTGTCGTCCCGTGGCTTTATTGGTAGCCCGCTCCCCGGTATGGTTGGCGAGGCTACGCTGCAGAATTCAAATTTGCCAATTTGGCATCTCGGACCAGCTCATTTCTTTGCCACCGTTCTGCCTCCTGTGTCGATTTGCTTTATCTTCTTGCAGGGCCCTTCTCATACGAGCTATTTCTCGGGCGAGTCACCTTTACTCATGTCGAAACACTCGATGCGTACATCGCTGCTCACGCGGCTCCACCTACTTGGCGACGTCATCTTACCAGAACTTAATAAGCGCAAGATCGACAACCTGAACTTCAGCAAGCAGCTTTCCATCCCAGTGGATGATGTCATCTTCAGCTACAACGCTCACAAAAAAATGTCGAGTCCAAGAAAACACCTCGTCAACGCTGCATCGCTCAGCGTGCAACATGGGAGTAATGCAGGGATTTTCGGCAGCGGAGTTGCCGTTGCCCCCCGGAACTTTAGCGACAACACATGGAGACTTGGTGGACCTTGCATATTCCTGCCTTTAGTCAATGCGTGCGAAAGCAGCGATATGCTAGCCGCGTGTCTGCAATTAATTAAGGCTACGCTGTACAATCACCAAGGAAATCTAGACTCGATGCAGACTCGCGGTGGGTATAGGATGCTGGCGTTATTATTGCGCCAGAAACGCCAGTATCTCAATCTCGGTGTTCTGAAGGCTTGTTTTGCTCTCTGCGTCGACGGCTACGACTGCAACTCCCCAGATGATCAGAACAATAAAAACTTGTTGCTTGTTGATTGGGATGCTATGAAATATCTGCTCCTGAATCACCAAGTGTGGGATATTCGGATCCCGTCGATTCTGTTGGCGCAGTTAAAACTTCTGAATTCACTTGTCAGTGTTGACTGTGACAACGCGTCTTTCAACGCTAAAGGGCTCTATAGCAAGAATATCGTGGAGTGGTCAGTGCACCTCATGATCGAGGCGTCGAGCCTGTATAAGGAAGGAGGGGGGGGCTGGGACATTTCTCCTCCAACGGTATCTATGGCGGCTATTGGGGTTGATGCCAAGGACGATTTCTTACTGGGGTGCAAGACACTATTAAAACACATCTTGAGTAATTATCTGGACAAGAGGAAGGACCTTCAGCTGATCGCGGAGACTGCCGTTTACACTTTATCAAAGGAGGGTCCGACAGCCGATTCTTCGGGAACGGAAACGGGGACGACGGGGACAACGGCGTCAGCGGCGTCAGCGGCGGTGGCAGTGACAACAACGGAGGAAGTATTAAGTCCTTACGCACTTGTGAGAGTTTATCTGCTGAGGCTGCTGATGGAGCTGGTCTTGGAGGGAGTTGACCAGCTTGTCAATGAGGGGCCCCAGCAGCCTACTCGCAGAAGGGACAATGTCACGGAGATGCTGAAGAAACACCGCCCTGGGACAAGCTCACCAGACCCCGACACCACCACGCCCTCCAGTAAGGCCAAGATTTTTTTGGATGCCTTCAGCGCCACGCTAACGCCTACTTGGTTCTCGTGCATGCTAGAAGGATGCAATGAAGATGCCTCGGCGAGTATTGCTTTCAGACTCCTTGTTCTACTACTTCAGAACAGCCCCCTATTCGCGCACAGCTTCAGGAGCAGCGGAGGATTCAAGAGTTTAATGGTCAGCATCCCGAAATTCAGTACTTGCCCGAGTATGATTTTACCCTTGCTCAGTGAACTATTGGGAATGCCAATGTATAAACTGCCGTGGCTACCTTCTCTTGAAGTGGACCAGCTCGTGACTCTATTTGATATTGGCGGTTCAGGGGATGACTCTAACTCTTCCTCGCAGAGCGGCATCGGTTGCTTCTTGCTTCTAAGCGAGTGCATCGGGCGCAATGCCGTGCTAGGCTTGAAGGGTCGGCTCAGTTCGGGTTGCGATGCGGTGACAAGCTTGCTGCTGCGTGCTCATAGTGCGGGCGAGTCCTTCCGTTGCTTCTGCCGTTCCGAGGAATTTCTTGGTCCCCTCGTCTCAGTGCTATTCGTGTGCAGTGACGAGCAAGACAGACAGAGGCAAGGAGGGGGGAGGAGGGTTAGGAGTGAAAGTGGAGGAGGAGCTCTCGATCTTAGCACCATAATCGAAGATGATTATTTGACTGGCAATAGGAAGATGAGTGCCGCACGGAAAATTAGTGCAAGTGACGTTGTGATCCCGAGGAGGACGACGAGCTTACTGAGTGCGGATGGAGGAGAAGTATTGTCGTTTGCCGGGGAACAAGGGGCAGAGCTATTGGAGCTGTTAAAAGTTGTGATTGAGGACAGCATCATGAATTCAAGGGGCAGCGCTAAAGTGGTTGCCGACCTCTTAATGTATTTCCCTGCTCACGCGACCCAGGAGCAGGTCCACGATTTTTATTGCGTTGTGTTGGGGATTGTTGATAAGTGTCTCGGCGATAACGTTCTTAAATCCGGTGGGACCGTAGCGTATGTGAACGCCGTTGGTCTGAGCGGGGTTTTTCTAAACAGCTTGTTGAACGGACTGTTCGTTGACGGAGGAGTGTTTTCGGTGCTGAAGTTCTGTTGCGGTGTCTTGAACGCCGTAAATGGGACGAGGGCAAACCGCGAACTAGGAGTAGAAGGACAGAAAAGTCTTTGTGGACACGCGAGGAAATTGGCGCAGGTTGCTTGCGTCGTTAGCCTAAGGCTAGGGACGAGCGGATGGGGGGCGGATCTTGGGTTGGTGAGCGAGACAATTGCAAAGAATATCGAGGTCCTTCTAATGAAAGGGGAGGGTGTAGGCGGTAGCGGGGGAAAGAGCTGGGTAGTAGGGGGTAAGAAAAGCGGGGAGGGAGATAATCTCGGACTGCTTGGAATCGGGCTCAGCGGATTCATCGAGTCGGTGGTAAAAAGCGACTTCTCCCACAGCGACAAGTTGTTCATCACCTGTCTTATGAGCGAGTTGTACTCCCTTCTCAGCGACGAGGAGAGAAAGTTGAAAGACTGTGCGGCCCGGGTCGTCAAGAGCTTACTCCGTCAGAGAGCGGGCATGATGGAAGAACTTTTAGTTTTGGAAGCGGCGAGCGAACTGCAAAAGGGCCTCGATATTTTGAGGGGAGGATTCGACAGACTGAATAAGGTCGGCGGACGAGGAATGAGCGAAAGCGTCTTGGGCGAGTTTTCCGAGTTTTGGGAGTGGTTTGATGATAACGAGGGCGACGTTGGAGATGTATTTCAGGAAGTTAGCATCAAGGCGGAGCATCTCATGACTTTCGGGAACGTCCGACCCGAGATCGCAATCGAGAAAATTCAGAAGGAGAAAGTCGTCGGAATGGAAGGAAAGGGTCGAGAAAACTCCTACATCAAGGTCCAGGAGAGGGGGCGAAGGATGGTTGTCGCGGAAAAGAAGACGGAGGAAAGCCACGATCTCTGGAAGAGCAGGGGATTCGAAGATCTCACGGCGGGGGCGATGAGGTGGAAGAAGCTCCTACGAGAGTTGAAGGGTGAGGGTGGGATCTGGGAGAGGGAAATGACAGACGAAGTGGACGGTGGAAACGAGGGTGGAGAGGGAGGCAAAGGAGAAAATATTAAGAGGTGGAAATTGGATTTGAGCGAAGGTCCAGAGAGGATCAGGAGGAAAATGCTCCGTAACTACGAGTTTTTCGACATATACAATGTCGACGACGAGGGGGGAGAGGAGGTCGACGTTAATAAGAATGCCGATGCGGCAGACGATACGGCTGATGATGATACCGCGAAGGTCGTACGAGAAATGAGCAAGGAGATCACCAAAAGACAGAGCTTGAAACTGGATGAGAATTTGCTGCAGGCGATTCGGCAGGGCAGAGAGAGCGATAGCGAAGTTGACATGGACGATGATGGAGATGATGGAGATGATGGAGATGATGGGGACGAAGGCGGGAAGCAAGGAAGAAAAATAGGAGAAGATGGGGATGGGGATGGGGATGGGGACGACGAACAGGATGGAGCGGAAATACAGTCTGACGCGGCGACAGATGTGGCGGAGGAGGATGCCGCAGCGGCTGTGGTTGAGGAAGAGGAAGAAGAGGAGGACGAGGAATTGGAAGCCAAAGACGATGCGGGAGACCTGCATTCCGCCAGCTCATTCGAGCTCCTCCGCGGCCTCCTTCAACAGGGGGACGCCCCCCTCGTCAAGCCCAACGACCCCTCTTGGAAGTACTGCTACAACATCAACCGCTGCACGGGATTGGAGGTCGCAAAGGGACTGCTGCTTTTCTGCAAGAGATCCGTCTACATCATTGACGGGTTTGTTCTGCAAAAGGGAGACGGTCTGGACGGCGTTATCGAAAGAGTCAAGGTCGAAACGAGTAAATTCAAGGTACACCTGAGAAGAAGGAAGGGAAAGGGTGCGGGGAGCGGGGGGAAAGAGGGACGCGAGTCCCCTTCGATCCACGACGCATCGGCGACGTCGGTATCAACCCAGGCATCAACATCATCATCATCATCCGTATCGGCATCCAACAGCAGCGTCGGATTCCAGCACCGCTGTCAGCGCCTAAGCTTTGACTCGATATTCTCCGTCTACAAGCGCCGGTACCAACTGCGTCAGACGGGGCTGGAGTTCTTCGACCTGCACCAGACTTCCGTTCTCGTCGCGTTCGATAGCGTCGGGGAAAGGGATGGTCTATTGAATCAGATATTGAGGACGCCGATGCCGAACAGCATATTCGCGAGCAGTAGACAGATGATTGCCTCTGGGACGAGGATCGACTACAAGAAATTCATGACGAATCTTCGGGCGAAGATCACCGCCAGGTGGACCAAGGGTGGCATGAGCAACTTCGAGTACCTGATGCACCTGAACACTTTCGCTGGTCGGACGTACAACGATCTTACGCAATACCCCGTATTCCCCTGGGTTCTGAGCGACTACGAGTCGGAGGAAATTGACCTGAATGACCCGTCTGTGTACAGAGATTTGGGGAAGCCAATGGGCGCAATTGGGGAGGCGAGGGCGAGGCAGTTTAGGGAGAGATATGATGCGCTAGAGGCGTATAGTGAGGATGGTACGGGCGATGATCCGCCCGCATTTCACTACGGTACGCACTATAGCTGCAGTGGATATGTCCTTTACTATCTGATGAGGTTAGAACCGTACAGTCGACTGGCGTTGTCCTTACAGGGAGGGCGATTCGACAAAGCTGACCGTCTATTCAGAGACATTGGAAGCAGCTGGAGAAGCGCAGCATACGAGAACCTCCAGGATGTCCGAGAACTCATACCAGAGTTCTACTCAAACCCCGAGTTCCTCACCAACAGAAACAAGTTCGACTTTGGCGTGACCCAGAACGGCGAATGGGTCGACGACGTTGTCCTCCCGAAGTGGGCTCGCGGAGACTGCAGAAAATTCTCCCGAACGATGAGAATTGCCCTCGAGAGCGACCATGTCAGCTCCAATCTCCACAAGTGGATCGATTTAATATTCGGGTACAAGCAGAGAGGTCGCGAGGCCGTGAAGGCTCAGAATCTATTCGTGCATTTGACGTATGAGGGGCACGTTGATGTGGAGATGATGGAAGACGACGTGCAGCGAGATGCGACGATTGCGCAAATAGATAATTTTGGGCAGACGCCGAGTAGATTGGAGAAGCGCCCTTGGCCCAGGAGGGAAGGTAGAGTTGCTGTCAAGGAGAAGGACGGGGCAAAGGTCGTCGATTTCAACGCCATAAATGCTCTGGCGACAATGACGCCGCCATTCTGCATCGTCGGTGCGAAGAAGCGGGTTTATCTTAGACCGATTAGCTGGGATGTATGCAGGGTCGGGTTGAGGTTGGAGGATAAGAAGGTGGGGGATATCACGGTTGTGAAGGATAAAGTTTGTGGTGTCGGGAGTGGTTGTGTGTTCTTTGGCGGCGTGAAATACATTCGCTTCGGCGACGGGGCGGATATGAGTGTGCACGTCGCGGTCGCGACCCCTCGACATAGAGAGTGTGATAAAGTCGTGAGCATACACAGCAACCTGCACCTCGACGACATAACCTGCGTATGCAGCAGTGTGAATTGGATCGTCACCGGCTGTCGTGACGGGACCATCAGGCTTTGGAAAGCGAGTAAAAACGTACACGCCAGACATCTTACGCTGGAGGGTACATTCGTCGGGCATAGAGGCTGCGTTCTGGAGGTTAAAATATGCGTGGGATTCGGGGTGGTCGTTAGTTCGGGGGAGGATGGGAGGATCATCATTTGGGACTTGAAGAGGATGTGCTTCTTGAGGAGGCTTGGGGAGAGGCAGACGGTGAATGATGATCATATTGTCGATCTATGTGTCAATGAGCAGACCGGAAGTGTCTGCGTCGCGCTTGGTACACGAGGGGGGGGGACGAATATGATGATATACGACATAAACGGCTCGAAACTAATCGAGGGCACGGGGGACGGAGAAAATGGTGTCGCCATCGATGGAGTTACCAAAATCTGCAGCACAAATTGCGCGGAGTGGATGGAGGAGGGCGTGGTCGTTGTTACTGGGCATGATAATGGTGATGTTAGACTGTGGGGAGTGGAATATAAGGAGGGAGGAGTGGGGAAGTTCATCTTGATGCATCTCATTCCTGACAAGGTTCACTCCTGCGCCATCAGCTGCTTGAAGGTCGTTAACAATGATTTGCTGCTCATAGGTGATGCAAGCGGTAAAATGAGTAGCGCTGGCGTCTTGAGGCTGGACAGCCTGACTCAGCAAGAATTGTGGATCATTCTCGATAGCATTGAGGAGGAGGAGGGGGGGGGTAAAGAAGGGGTTGGAGGAGGAGGAGGAGGAGGAGGGTGGATCGGGTCGGAACAGAATTGACATTGATTTGATTTAATAGGTGTTTGAACTTTGATATGTTTGATTGCGCGCTAAATGTTTATCCCGCAGATCGATCCTCCCTCATCGGCGTTTTTTTGAGATCCGTCAAAGCATGCACCTGGATTCTACTCTTCGACGATTTCGATTTTTTTTTTCCGATTTTTTTTCGAAGAATCCGAAAAGGGGGAAATAAAAAAAATAACTGTTTTTATGCACCCAAACAGGGATAAAAATCTCCTCTGAGGGTCCAATCGACAACCAATGACAGATTCGTACGTCTCCTTCTTAAAGCCATTGACTGAATCTTACTGCGCACTTGTGATCGCTGCAATAATATTCGGCCTTTGGAATGTGATATCGAAGATCACGATAACAAACAATACATCACCTTTGCTATTCACGACGCTACGTAGCATATTAACCATCCCAGTTTTGTATTTATTTGTAAAGAAGACGAACAAAGATGGTTTGCGGCGGTCCCAATTAGCCATGACAGCGGCACAGAGAAAGACCTTTGCTGCTCTCGGGCTGTGCCAAGCTTTGGTTCAAGTCCAATACATCTACGGGGTGGCATTTACGAGCAGTCAGATCGCTTCGATAATGCAGACGCTCGCGCCGCCGCTGACAATTGGGTTTGGTGTGTTGTTGAGGTTGGAGCGCTTCACGAAGGCGAAAATAGTTGCTTGTTTGTTGAGCGCAGTAGGTGTTGTGCTGCTCTCTTTGGGGGGCGATGACGATGACGATGACGATGACGATGACGATGACGATGACGATGGCGATGGCGATGACGATGACGATGTTGGCAGCATCAAGCCTTTAATCGGTGTGTTCCTCCTTGTTGGCGAAGCAGTGTGCATCGCACTTGGAACGTTGCTTCAAAAGCGAGTCCTGTCTTCTTACAGTGCGACGAATGTGATATTCTACCAAACTTTGGTCTGCACTGTTCTCCTCACTTTTTTTAGTATAGGTGACATTGCGTCCAACTTGGAACCATTTCCCCCGTGGCCAGATGATGCAGATGAATTACGCAAGTGGAGTATCGGCTGCGCATTCAGCATCATCTTTTGCACGTGTTTTGGGTACAGTTGTAAGGCTTTCGCTAATTCCACCCTCAATGCTGGCACAGTTGTTCTCTCTCAGCCGCTGCAACCATTGGTAACCGTTGTGGTTGCTTTTTTCGCGCTCGGTGAAACTGTTGTGGGCATTCAATTTTTGGGATCGGTTTTCATCCTGTTCGGGTGCGTGTTCGCTGGGCATGCACAAAAATCGGACTCCTCCCGCTGTGATTCCAGCAGCGGTGAGGAAGTGATAAAATTGGAAGTGGAAGACGTCTCCGAAGAGGACGGAGAAAGTGAGGACGAGGGCGACGGAGCTCGGCTCATAGAGTAGAGGTTAGTTAGATTGTAGAGTTTAGAGTAGACTGACTTTGAATTAAAATGAACGTAATGAAAAATTGCATAATGCCAATCGCACTCTCCCTTCCCTCAAGACCGTCGATGTTTACTTTTCTTCTTCTTATTCGTTGAACTGCTTTTGCCCCCATTAGGACCATCAAACCAGAATTTCTTCGCGACTCCCTTGGTTCCACCGCCATGCCGTTTTTTGCTCATGTCTTCCTTGGCCTTTGGAATGTAGTCACTCTTCCTTCCTGTGAGCTCATCGATGGGCAACCCCTTCCTGACATTCTTTTCGATTGCTGTCGCCAAGACTTTGTCCCTCTTTGCGACAAAGCTGCTGCACTTCCCTTGTCCCTTGCCCATGTTATTCAACCCCCTCGCTGTTCTCCCAGCCCTGTGCAGGTAGTCGATGGCGTTGAGCGGAAAGTCAAAGCAGAACACGTGGTCGACACCAAGAATGTCCAAGCCCCTCGCTGCAATGTCAGTGCAGACCAACACATCGCAGTCGGAGTCCTCCTCGTCGCTCCTGAATCGCTTCAGATTCTCGGCCCTGTCACTTGTGGTAAGATCGCCGTGGTAGCACAAGCAGTTATCGACGCCTCCCTCCCTCAACCCAAACTCTACAGCTCGGCAACTCGCCAGAGAATTGCAAAATACCATTTTCTTTCCTTTGACATTTTTGCGCTCGTTCTCCCTGAGCGATTCCAGGACAGCAGTCACGCAAAGGCCAATCTTATCGCTGTTCCCAACATCGATGAACTGATGGGATAATCGCGGGACGGCCTTGTGCAACCCGGGAGCTGTCACAATTTCAATTGGGCTTGGGAGGTCGACCTTGTTTTCCTCTGCTCCGCTCTTTATCGCGCTGGAAGTGCGCATGTTCTTGTTCTTTCTGCTCACTTTTCCTGTCTGTAAGAATTCCGTCACGGAGGGAGTCATTGTAGCTGTCGTCACAATGAGCTGGGGAGGAATTGGCGACCTGCCAAGCCTATCATCATCGATCCTCCTCTCCTCAAGCACACCCCCGGCCTTTTCAGGCTGGAAAAATATACCGCGGCTAATTCGGCCGATCTCCTTCTGAAAACCTTCCTCCAGCATAGTGTCGACCTCATCGACTACGACAACCTCAACCTTTCCTAAAAAAAGGTGCTGCTCCTCCCAGAGCTTAAGCACCCGCCCCGGCGTACCCACAACTATATCGACAGGTCGATTCAGTTGCTTTTTCTGAGCTGACAAACTGCTCGAGCTGCCCTTGTCGTTGCCTCCTATGGCGCTAACGATAGATAGTTTCGTCGTGTGGGTTAACTTCTTGCAAACTTCGAGTATCTGATACGCCAGCTCGCGAGTCGGCGCCAGTATCAAACTCCTAGGGCGCTTTGATGGCCTCCGGCTGTAGTCATCGTCAAAGAGGTTCTTGGCCTTCCTCATCTCTTCGGTGATTTTCAGTTTGTGAAACGTTGGGAGCAGATATGCCAACGTTTTACCGCTCCCCGTCGCGGCGGCGAACGCCACGTGGTTTTTCTTCGTATTTTTGTTGTAGATTATCTTGCTGATTGCCAGGGACTGAACGGTCGTAGGGGGAGAATCAGAGCCAATCGCATTGTAGGCTCCCTCAACCACCGATGGTAAGAGACCAAAACTCTCCCAAGTTGAAGTCGACGCACTGTTGTCGTCCGGGGAAGCTTTACTGGCCTTGAAACTCACAGATGAGGTGGGAGGTTGTGGGGACAGGGACGAGAACAAACGAACAGACTGAGTTCGTGATAGAACAGACCTGCCAACATATACTCTACCTTGTGAAGAAAACGCCACCACAGAGGGCACCTTAAAGGCCTGAAAAAAAAGCATGAGGACAGTGACAATCGCTGTGAGCATCTGCTGACAAAGGTGGTGGTGGTGATGACGGTGAATGGAACGAAGGGTTTGGTCTGTCGTGTGAGGGTAATTTATATCAGGAACCAACACAAATCTATGATTACCCGCAGAATAAACTTTCTCGCCGGTCAGCAGTAGATTTAATTTTAATGAGGTATCTGGTAACTGAGATTGCCGATCTACTCAAAATCTCCCCTTTTTTTATTGTTGCCTTGTGAATGTCAAATAATCTTCGAATCGATTTGAACGGTTTCGTTTCAGCAGCTTAAACGATATAAGACTCCTGTGGTTACCTTCCAAAATCTCTCGACGCGTTAATATCAAACAAATTCCTCTCCAACAAAACAACAAAACACAAAATTTGTGCGACTGGCCATGACAACATCCGTTCTACCGCCGCCCGATCTTTCACCGTCGCTGTCAAACTTTCATGACAACGGGTACGCCCTGGTAGACAACCTGATCCCCAATGAAATAGCAAAGACCCACCTCCGGGAGTCTGCCAAGAACAAGTTTGAGAAACTTTTTTCTTTGCTAAGCTCGCACCGCCACGTCCCGTGCGCTCGCCACAAGTACGACGATAAGACCTATTCTCTTGGTCTCGGCGCTCGCAATGGGTTCAACGAGATAGTACGCCGCTCCTCCGGCCGGTATGAGTTCAAAATCAATTCTGACACCGGCGATGATGTGAACAAGCAGCTCTTTGACGCTACCTTTGATCGATTGCTATCGAGCGTTGGGGAGGTTGTCAAGAATCAACCAAGTAATGATTACTCAAACGACATCAACGACACTATAATCAACCAAACGGTCCTCGCTGATGCATTGAACACGATATTCTCGGGCCATGAGTTTAAGCTTGTGTCTTCCACCATAGTACTGTCGACCCCAGAATCTACGGATCAATCCTGGCACGTCGATGGCCCGCACATAGACGCTTCCTCCCACCAACCTGCCCACGTAGTCAATATTTTCATTCCTCTTGTTGACATGACGGAGTCTCTGGGCGGAACTGAGATTCGTCCTGGGACACATTTTTTTACCAGGGACATGGCGAAAATGATGCTGGGAGCGAAGGCTAGAAAGGAACTGCGAGACCCTGTCACTCCAATGTGTGCGGCAGGTGACGCCTTGGTATTTGACTATCGTACGCTTCACCGAGGTAGAGCAAATGTCACGAAAAACGCTGACCGCCCTGTTTTAGTGCTGACTTTTGGGAAATCCTGGTACAAGGATATCTACAACTTTCCGCCGAGATCGTTGTTCAAGCGGTCCGTGACGATAGAATACTTCACCGACGTCGAAGGGAACTGGGAATACTTTTGTAAGCTCGTTGAAAACAGCGGCTTGGTTCGATTTGGTGGCGGGGGCGAATTGCTTCTGGCCGATGATGCCAAGTTAGTTTTTGGCGGCGACAGTGTGGATAAAGGACCGGGTGATATTCGCGTCGTGAAGTGCCTCGTCGAAGCGAAAGAGCGCTACGGTTCTCGAGTGGTTCTTATTCTGGGGAATCGAGACATCAACAAGCTCCTGCTTTACTCTGCCCTCACGGATGAAAACGTTGCGGCGCGAAACTTGCTCGACGTTTACTGGGTCGACAAGTACAAGACTTACGACGATTATTTGGTCGAACATAATGTTGCGCACGACAAAGTCAGCGTGTTGAAGTGGATGCTAGCGGAAACGATGGGAAGTGCGACGACCTTTGAGACGAGGCGTTCCGAGCTGAATCGAGAGTTCGGCTTGGATGCCACAGATGCTGATGTTGTGGAGAGTTTTGCGAATTCTGTAGATCCCAAGTCGGACAACCATTTTATGTTAAAATTATGCCAGCTGGGCGTGATCGCTCATTATGAGCGGAGTCACCAGGCGCTCTTTGTTCACGGTGGTATCTCGAGCAATTGCATCGGCAATGTGCCTGGTCTGCCAAAGGATGGCAAAATGAAGCTCACCAAATGGGTTGATCGCCTCAACGAGTGGAAGGACAAATGCTTAGCGAATTATATCGCCGACCCTTCTGCAAGGTGGTCGGGGGGGAAATCGCCCGACCCAGAGTCTTTCTCTTCCTTGCTTGATTACGGCGTTCCAGGAGGTAACGACTCTGGGACCGTTATCTACAACAACCACATCAAGAACGGCAACTGCGAAAATGTCGACAAAGTCGTGGCAGATTACTTGTTCGCCAACGGCGTTAGCAGGGTTTTCGTCGGTCATCAGCCGCACGGATTTTGCCCTTCCGTCATTCAATCTCCCAACGGGCGCTTGAACGTTTTCATGTGTGACACCAGTTACTCAGACATGTCAGCCTCAAAGGAGAATAATTTGGCCAATAATCGTGGTGAATGTTTCAGCAATGTTACCATAGGATGCAGCTGGACAGAAATATGTGGGCAGATACTGAACGAAAGGAGGAACAAGTTTCTGAAGCATGTGGATAACGGAAGCAATAATGATGCGTGTAAAATGATTGGGAAACTGATTACGGATGAATTCTGGGTCAAGGGGCTTGTCGACACTGGGGAATTGATGATAGCCAAGGGGGAGGGATACAAACTAGATATTAAGTACGTTGCACTGGAAGATTTAGAGGCTTACATAACTTGTCATTTAGTTCACGGTTTAGCTTTCTTCTCTGTGAGAATTTTCTCGAGCTTAACAATGTCAGCAGCAAAACCCCGGATCCCAGCGGCCAATTTCTCAGTGGCCATCTCGTCCTCATTTAGCATCCACCTAAAGGTCTCCTCGTCCATCGCGATTTCGTCGCCGCCGTCATAAATGGGAGCGCCAAGACCGAGTTTTTTCTCGTACCCTGCACCGTCCATCGAGCGCAATTCGTCGAGCAGACCAGGCGAAATCGTCAGGCGGTCGCACCCACAGAGCTCCATTATTTCCCCACTGTTTCGAAAGCTCGCACCCATAACGATCGTCTTGTGGCCGAATTTCTTGTAATAGTTGTATATGTTCGTAACGGATATCACACCGGGGTCCTCGGCAGGCGCGAATTTATCTACCCCCTGCTTGGCCTTGTAAAAGTCCATGATGCGTCCAACAAAAGGGCTGATTAGCGTGACTTTCCCAATCGAAGCGCACGCAACGGCCTGACACAACCCGAAGATCAACGTCAAATTGCACCGGATGCCCTCCTTTTCTAGGATTTCCGCGGCTTTGATCCCCTCCCACGTCGCAGCAATCTTTATCAGGATGCGGTCCTTCCCCACACCTTCCTCGGCATACATTGCAATTAGGTCTCTAGCCTTTGCAACCGTCTTCTCCGTGCTGAAACTCAGTCGCGCGTCCACCTCCGTTGAGACATTGCCGGGTACAATCTTGGAGATCTCAATACCAAACTTTACAGCCAGTTTGTCCATGGCCAAACCGATGTCCCCCTCACTGGAGGAAAGAGCATCGTCAACAAGCTGAGAATACTGGGGCAATTGGGCTGCTTTAAATATCAACGAGGGGTTCGTCGTCGCATCCTGGGGTTTCTGCGCCGCGATGGCGCCGACATCTCCTGTATCGGCCACAATAACTGTGTGTTCAGAGAGAACATCGAGGGCAGTTTTTGCAAATAATCTGGGTTTTTTCATAGCAGACATTGCTCTTCTTGAAAATTGAATACTTGCAGTCGTCAACGTAAATGCTCTCGCTAAAAGGGCAACAAGATAAATCAAAGTGATCGGGTGCATAGATATTTCTTTTATTGTGTCGAAAATTGAAACAACCCAGATTCCAAGATGAACCTTGGAGTCAATATTGGGAATCACAATATATATTTGTGATATTAACCTTCGAATCTTCGTCTGTAAGCGAGTGCAGCGCTTTAATATTGGTGCGACTTCAAGAATTATCCTTTTTCGACCGTTCCCCTCTTCACTCCACCCTAAAGTCTGTGTACCGTACACCCTTTGAAAAATAATGGACTGGGTTTCGTTTACGTCGGGAATGGCGTACGGTGCCACGACTGTATTTGTTGCTCAACCGCTGGACACGATCAAAACGAGGTGCCAGGCACTCTCTACGGCATCGACTACAGCTGTGGCGAAAGACATATTGGCAAGAGAGGGTGTCCGTGGCCTGTACCGGGGGGGGATACCTCTACTCGTCGGGGGGTCTTTGTTCCGTTCCGCGCAATTTGGATTCTACGAAAACGCGATGAAAATCATGAAGAGAGTAAACGGGGAAAATCCTTCCAGGATTCTCGGTGTTTTCTGTCAGAACGTGATTGCTGCAGGCTTTTGTGGAGGTATTGGCAGGGGATTGGTGGAGGGTCCGTTCGAATACATCAAGGTTCGCCGGCAAGTTGAGGAACCTTGGAAGCTTCGTGACTGCTACAAGGGCTCGGGAATAACTATGGCTCGTAACAGCGTTCTTTTCGCCAGCTTTGTCATTTACATAGACTTGACAAAGCAAATTGTACCTGGAGGCCTCTCGCCATTTTGGAGCGGGGCAATTTGCAGCAACCTCGCCTGGCTTACAATTTGGCCTTTGGATGTGGTTAAGTCTCAACTGCAGAGTGGTAAGTATACAAATGGAGTGATGGGGTTGCTCAGAGACGGGTGGCAGACGGGGCAATTCACTCGCGGTTTGGCGCCTGGGCTTGCGAGATCGTTTATTGGCAACGGGTGCAGCATGGTGGTGTACAAAAAGGTTGAGGCATTTTTGAAGGAACAGAGTGGAGAAGATGGTAATGATTTCACTGAGAAGAATGATGACGTTTCGAAGCGAGACAACAAGCAGAGACTACTGTCGACGGACAAGCAAATGATATTTAGGAGGAACAAAGTCGAAGTCCCTTCTGATTTGGACGATGAAGTATGCGTGGACTGCGACCCCGCGACGCAAGTACCAAATCCCAATCGCGAAGTTTGCGCTGAGGTTTACTCTCGCGCAGATGATTGCATGATTAAATATCAGCACTCGGCGTCAAAATGTCAGGGAGTCTTCAAGGAGCTCAAAAAGTGCTTGGATGAAAACAAGAAGAATTCGAGATGAAAAACAGTAAAGCAGGTCATTGTTGTTGGCGGTAGCAATAATGAAAATAGACATATGTTGTTAAACTAGGCAAAGATTGCCTCCGTCGTTTTTGTTTTTTTTTTCTACGCACAGCAATAGCTATTTATTTGCCCTCCTCTTCCATATCATTGCCATCATCACCACCACCGTGGTCAACCCTTCCCTCCAGAAAGACATAGCTCAATATTGTCTTAGATATTTTGTTTTCCGCGACCTTCGAAATTTTCATTGACTTGGACACCTGTTTGTCGCTTAAGCAACCCGATAGACAAAACAAGCGGTAGCAAAGGAGCATTCCATCCTCAGTGATGGATTTTTTTCCAGGAGCTTCAAATAGAGCGATTTTACCCTCATTCTTTGCCCCCCCGCTGTTCTTCTTCTGCTTCTTTTTTTTTGGCTGAGCCGCCCCTCCTCCTCCCTGTTCCTTCTCCCATTTTTTCTTCTCCTCATTGTACCCCTCCTCTCCCCCTTCCTTCCGGTGACAGAGGCTAAACATGCGCAGAACGCTGTGGCGCTTTTCTTTTATCAAGATTTCGTCGGGAACTGGAAGCTGTGAGGTATAAGGATGGGGAACATCGACGCTGTCTCTGTTTAGGTCACAGAGCAGCATTTGCACTTGCAGGGGACTGCTGTGGAAGCTAGCGAAGTGGATCAGCAGCCAATTTGACTGCTCGTCAACATTTTGCACAAGGGCGGGGGTCGCCTCTAGGAGCATTCGAACAGTACTCAAAGTAGCCTTGAAAAGGAGAGCGTTGTGTATGGGGAGGCGAAAGTATATGTCTTTCTGGACAGCTTCTTCCGGATGAGTCTGCAAACGCTCCTCAATCAGCGGAGCCTGTATGTGCCAGTTCACCTCATCTGAAGCGCGCTCCTTGAAACTATTATCATAAAAATGTCGCGGGCAGCAAAGCTACAGAAAAAGTGATACACGGGGAGGGTTAGAGAATGTAGAGACTGATAATTCTGTGCCCAGGCGCCTCCATCATTGCAAGCCAACCACGAAAAGGAGGCGAACGAAACCACACCGATTGATCCTTACTTTGTGAAGGTGCGTTGCAGTTGAATTACTGGATGCACCGCTTGCCATGATTAATGTTGTTGGCGTCTGGTGGCGTTTTAGATGGTAATTTCGATTGTTTTTGTTTGCTCTATTTTAGTGGATTGTGCGTCGATCGATGCGATTTTATCTTCATCAGTCCGGAACTTTCTACTCATAACATTTATTATTTATTATTTATAATTTCTCC
>ERZ651776.876-NODE-876-length-39073-cov-5.178403_pt1 | contig 39073 bp, 26 predicted proteins | sample MGYA00514761_ERZ651776 | MGnify/ENA metagenome assembly ERZ651776
CTCCTTCTCTTCCTCCCCCGGACGATCCGTCGGGATGGCTGTGGGATAGACTGGCCCTTTGCTTCCCTCCTCCGACCGCCGGGCTCTTCCGAGGCGGCGTGGCCCGGGCGGACGAGGACGTGGACGTGGACGTGGACGTGGGGGGGCTCTTCATCGACGACGTCTTTTCCCTTATCCTCTTCCGGCGGGCCTCCTCCCCGAAACCACCGGGGGACGGAGCGGGGGCCTCTCGGTCGGGGTCGTGGTCCAAGGGACCCACCCATTCCGGACGCTTTTCCTTCTTCTTCTTCTTCTTCTTCCCCCTCTGGGATTCGGACTCTCCTCCCCCGCGGTGGTGCCGCTCGTCGTCGCGCGTGGCGGCGGTGGCGCGTATCTCGTCCCACCGGCGCTCCTCGATGCCCGTCAGTACCCCCTTGAGCCTCTCCATCTCCTCGTCCTCCCTCGCCTTCCTCCCCCTCGCCTCCCGGGCCCTCCTGGCCGTCTGGGACCTCATGAACTCCTTCCCCTTGTCCAGGCGGCGACTCTTGGAGCGCAGGGACTCGGAGCGGAGGTGGGAGGATACGAGGAGGCCGGCGGAGCTGCTGTTGATGGTGCCGCCGGAAACGGGGGAGGGGGAGGAGGAGTACGCGGAGGACATTGCATGGAGCTTGGTCTTCTTCTTCTTTCGTTTCAGCTCGGACTGGAAGAGGTTGTCGGCTACGGTGGGGTCCATACCTTTCTTCTGTTGTTTTTTGACCCACCCTTTGGTTTTTAGTGTGGTGTGGGGGGGGTGGGGGGGTTGCGGAATGAGAAAGGGGGAGAGGAAGGGAGGGGAGCTTCAGGAGAATATTAGGTTGATTCGAAATCAAGGATGTGTATCCTCTGTGTATATGTAGTGCTGATTTAGGCAAGTATTCCACGAATCTATGTTGCAGTTATCGGCAGTCGTTCTCAGCCGTTTTTATTATTCTTAATTACTGTGAATTCACTTGTAAGTTGTTGATCCCTTTTTTCCTTTTGGTTTCCCGTTCGAATTGCACAACATCATCTTTGAACTTCGCCATCCGAATTCTCGTGCAGGCTCAATTTTTTCCCCTATTTAAATATACTTCGTCGCGTATCTCTCTCGTCTCTCGGGGGTGTCTGACGTAAAACTTTTTCTTCGGGGTCGCGATGAGTCTGGCTCGATGCTTGCTGGGGATCCGCGCGTCGACGGCATGGTGTCACGGTCAGGGCGGGTGGTCGTCGGAGGAGGCTCGGTTGCCCGTCGCGCGCGAGGTCCTCGGCCAGTGCGTGGAGAGGCTGGACGCGCTGCTGTTCGAGGGGGAGGAGGAGAGGAGGGAGTTCGATGATCTCCTGGTGCTCAGGAGGCATCTGAGGGGGTGCGTTAAAGGGAGGGAGGAGGAGGTTAGGAGGGCTGAGGGGGAGGCCGTGAGGGAGGGGAAGGAGAATGTCCGTGGGAGGAAGAAGGGGAATGATGGCAGGAATATGAAGTCGGGTGTCTCGGCCGGGAAGAAACCTTCTGAAACCGTGAAGGGCAAGGCCGAGAGCGACTTGTTGGTGTGCAGGCTGGCGTTGGAGACGGTTACGAACGACTACGCGAAGGTCGTCCAGGCGATGCGGGAGGCCGAGGAGCGGGTGGAGAGGAGGCTCGAAGAAATACACTTCAAAAGAAAGGGCAGGACCGGCGATACGCCCGAAAAGTCGGACGCTGATCGACGACCATCGCGGCCGCGGCAAGGAGAACGGGACGGCGGGAGGGAACAAGAACCACGGCAACTTCAGCCGGAGGCAGCGCGGACGGAGCCTCCTCCGAGAGCCACCCCCCCTCCTGAACCTCATCAATTTGAGAAGTACCTCCGTGCGAAGTCCCGGGCCGAGGGGGGAGAGGAGAACAATGAGGAGAAGGAGTTCAGGAGGGGACACGTGCACGACGACGTTTCGCTTGACCAAAAAGATATCGAGAGGGTTGCACAGGGAGGGGATAATGATGAAAGAGATGATAAGGGGGAGAAATATACACCGACAAACAGGAGATTGTGGGATATTGAAGGGGATAACGGAGGGGGGGTAGAAGAGGCCAAAAACTCTGTAGCTACTTCGCCAAAGAGAGGCCGTAGTCCGAGCTTGCCAATGGGAATTCTGGATAAAATATTGTCACCAAAGAGAGTTGGGGCTGGCCTTGATGATGTTGAAATTTCCGACCTCGGGTTAGAGGGAAACTCGAAGAATGGGGAGCCGATCTCACCGATTCAGGGACAGCCACAGAATGATCTGCATTTCGAGACGTCGGGGGAGGCAAGCTTCGAACATCAGGGCGCTCCTTTGGTGCCCCCACCCCCCGCATTCTTGACACCACCACCAGCAAGCCAACAGCCACCGAGCCCACCTTCCATGAGTCAGGCGGCTAATGCAGGTACCACGCCGACAAAGAAAAGCTTATTCTCACCGGGACCTACAAAAACAAAGCCACCTCTCAGTCCATTCCCGCTGAGAACTCCACCTCCCAGCAAGAATAAGACCAAAAATAGGACTAGCACAAAGAGCGGGAGCCGTGGAGGGGTGAAGGAGACCTCGGGGAGTAAGAAGAAGGGACAGGTTATACCTCGAAGCTCGTCGTCGAGACTAGTTTCGCCGCAGAGAAGGGTCAGCACTCGGCCCATCGACCCTCCGAAACCTCCTCAGGAGACCAAGTTTATGGAAAAGGCGAGGAGGGATTTGGCTTCGACGACGACAGCAAAGGCGAAGTTCATTACCCCCTGAGAGGAAGAAGTTTTCTTGATGACTAATTGCTATTAAATAAATGCTCGCATAGTTGGCACACAAATTATATCATAATATCACTATAGTCCACCCGAAATGTCGACGAACTTCATTTTTTCCTTGTTTCCTGACGTTGCTGTTGGTATGTTTGCTGGAATAGGGGCTGCACTTGTCGTAGGGGTTTTGATCGTCTTGCTTGGCTTCACATAACCAAAATTCGTCTTGGGCTTGGGCTGGCTGGCGGGTCTCATGGGGCTCGTAGTAAGGATGTCATTGTCACTTAATCCAAGCTCGTCCTCGCTGGTCGTAGTCTTAGAATTTGCTATCGACATTGCCCCGAGCGCCTTGCTTTTTGCCGGGGACTCCCTCCGGGTACCCTCGTCACTGCTGTAACCGAAATAATCATTTTTGTTCGCGGCTGGACTTCTCGCTCCAATCTCGCTTCTTCCTTTCGCCCCGTTGGGAGTATTCATAACGAAGCCACCGCTCTTCGTGATTATCGGTTGGTTCTTACCGGCCGCTGGGATACTGGGGATGAACTTACTTTTGTCAGACTGCCAAGTCACTCCCCGTTCCAGAGATCCGGGAGTTTGTTTCTTCGGCGAAGCCAACTTTATGGGTCCGAATGTCGCATAAGGCGCATTACCCTCGTCTTCGCTCTCGGCGCGATTCGCGACTTCCACCATGACCCGTTTGATCTTTCGCTCCAGAATCCGGCGCATGCTGGCCATGTTCTCCGCCTGGGTGGTTCTGAGTTTGACGACCTCCTTTCGGCACTTTTGGACGAATTTATCGACGTTCTCGAGTGTTATGGCGTCAGCCTTTGATGTCATCTGGGCTTGAATCATCCTACTGGATCTCAATACTTTATCGACAGCTTCTCCGTCTGCTTTTTGTGCCAATTGATCCTCCAGCTCGTTCGTTTTCAAAGCGATTTCTTCCAAGTGCTTACTAGTGGATAGAATCCGCTCGTTCATCGTCTTGAGAGCTTCCGTGCTCTCGCTTGGCGGAGTGAATGCGCGGTTATTGCTCATGGGGCCACCGAGAGGGTTGAAGTTCAGGTTATTTTCGGCGTTTTCGGCGATTAAATTCTTGACGAGATCAGTTAACTCCTCGTTGCTCATGTTCGTACCACCTGCGTTTGTCGTTGTAGTGATGATGGCATTATTTGCTTCCTCTTCGTCTTCAATTTCTTTTCTGATATTGTCCTTTAAGAGCTCATTGATTTTTATGGTTGAAACGCTGCCGCGGGTGTCACGAACCACAGGAGCTTTGTCTTTGTCTTGCTGATTCTCTTGGCCTGCTTCCAAATTCGCCTGCATCATTCGGGACACTTTTCCCCAAGCTATGGAAGCCGCCTTGTCTATATTTGAAAGAATTTCCCACGCCCTGAGATTCCCCGCTACACAATCTGTCAAAGATTGGGATATGGTGTCTAATAACTCGGTCCCGACCTGGGATACTTCACTCCCTACTTTTTCCCATATAGTTCGCTCGTTCTTTAGTAGGTAGTACTCGTTTCGCTCGGTCATATTCTCGCCGTCTAAGTGAGTAAGTCGGTGGCGTAGCGTTTGCACGCGGTTGTGAAACTGCAGGACCTTCAGGGCCCGGAACTGGTCTTTGTAGTCCTCAGGAGGCATTTTAGTATTCTCCAGCTCCCTCATCAGGGAAGAATAGCTATTTGTAGTCTCTACAACACGCTGCTGCAGCGAATCAATTCGGCTAGCTACAATATTTTCCTGAATTTGCGTTGTTTTTTCGAGGTGAGAAGTCAATTGGTGGTTGAGATCTTTGAGATTGTTTGCGATGGCTGTTGTCTCTTCGAGGGTAGACATCGTCGCCCCGTCATTCTGCATCTCGATTGTCTGTACGCGTCTTCCTAGCGATTGGATTGATTGCATTATTAAACCCTCCGAGGTCAGACTTTCGAGTTCAGCGACCTTTTTGTTCACGGATTCGATCTGCTTGGTCAAATTTCCTTCCAGAGAATCGAACTTGTCTTTCACTTCTTCGATCCGAGAAACACGCTCCACGAGGGAGAATTCCTTTGGTGCTCTTGTTTTCAGCATCGAAACCCGTTTGAGGTTGTTAGTGAAGACTACCGCACTCGTTGCTTTCTTGAACCGCTTCATGGCAATGTTCGCTGATGCTTTTCGGGAGGCTAGAGTTGTTGTCGAATTTGACGAATCTACTATGGAAACGACATCTGAGTCGGTCTTTTTCTCTTCGTTGTCTTCAGTTGCATTGTTGTCGGTTGCTTTCCTTTCGTTTTTTTCTTCTTCGTCGTCGTCTTCGTCGTCTTCGTCGTCTTCGTTCTCGTTGTCTTGGTCATTTTTAATTTCATCCAATTCCCCATCAGATTCATTCGTGGTTACTGGGGGGTCAGCAGCTTCAGCATCATTGTTTGCAACGTTTTCTGCGATTACATCAGTGGTGGCATCCTCGGTAGCAGCGACGATAGTTTCCTCTTCTTTTTCCTTTACCGGGGTCGAAGCGATGGGCTCAACCGGCGCAGATGACGGATGAGAGGGACCGCTTTCATCAGCCTTCTCCTTCAATTTCTTCTCAGAAGAAGGTGGTCGTCCAGCTTCACCAGAAGTTAGTTTTTGGGGGTTTTTTCGAATCTTAGGAGAAAGAGGCAAAGCGGAGTGGGTTTTCGATTTGGTATTGCTGAGAAAATTGCCCGGCACAGCGCTGCCAACCTGTTTTTTGCTCTTGTAAGCGGTTGATTTTCGCCGGGAAGACTTCTTTCTTGTGGTAGTTGGGGCAATAGGGGCCATAGTGCCCAGTTTGTCCGTATCTTCGGGGTCTACATACCCTTGGATGTTGTGCACCAGGTTTTCAATCATCGCCTGGTGCTGAATTACCTTGCTTTGAAGTGAACCAATATCACTATCCTGGAACGACTTGATCAAGCCCTCATACTGTTCCATTTTTCGGGCTTGGATTCCAATCAGAGTTACGCATGTCTCCAGCAGCTGTTTGGTCACGTCTCCGTCCAGGATCTTGAGATTCAGAGAGGTAGAGCCAGCACTACCAAGTGTTAGGGTTGTCACATCGGCATTCTTTATGGAAGATTGCATCATGCTAAACATATCTGATGGATCATCTTCGAACTCCTCCATGACAGAGGGATCGGACAGAGAGATGAATAGGCGTTAGTAGGAGTTTGAGAAGTTGAGGGGCTGAGAATCTTCTGTACTAAGGGGAAGTTAAAAAAACTGCTGAAAAAAATTATTGTGTGACGGATATTCACTTCTGAATAAACGGACAGTTCAACGACGCAACTAATGGACTCGAGAGATCATTCCAGACTCATACCGATCAATGAATTCTCAGTACCGATTTTAAGAGAGGGGGGAGTTGGTAAGGAGGGAGAGAAGGAGAGGAGAAATAGGTGTCGAAAGTACATTAAAACATCTGTTGTTGTAACAATGGTGTGCTTCCTCATAGGAGTTGGAATCGAAAGCCTCGCGACAACATTCATAGGCGACGGAGAAAGAACAGGCAGCGGAGAAAGAACAGGCAGCGGAGAAAGATCAGGTGATGGAGAAAGGAAACTGAAGTACCACTCAATAAACACCACAAGATACCCAAGTGCTCTTTGTAATGACGGTAGTGCCGCAGGGTTTTATGTGAGCGAGGATGTTGTTGCTCCAACTTCTGCTGTTATTTACTTGCAATCGGGGGGTTGGTGTTATGATAAGGAATCGTGTGCTCTTCGTTGGAAGACAACACCAAATTTAATGAGCTCAAAAAATTGGCCCAGTGAAGCCAGTCCTGGTGGGATCTTCCAGAGTAAGCAGAGATGGATTGATGAGTCTACCATGTTTGTTTCTGTGCCATATTGCAGCAGTGACGGTCATTTTGGAAATGCATATGATGATTTGGTTGGGTTTCGATTTTTTGGGCATGAGATAATCAAGGCCGTCATTGGAAGTTTAACGAAAGACTTTTTCGAAGGCGCACTGGACCTTGTTGTTTTTGGAGGCGCCAGTGCTGGTGCGCGTGGTGCGATGGTCCATATTGATTACGTTTCAAGGTTGTTGAAGGATGCGGGGGTGAAGAAGGTAGTCGGGGTTTTGGACAGTCCTTTGTGGGTTGACAAAGATCCAATCGGCTTTGACGGAGGAAAGCCAACCTATGGGCTGCTGAATCAGACACGTGATGTTTATAATATCGCAGGGATAGGAGTTTCGTCAGGGAAAGACGTCATTCCAGATGATTGCCGAGAAAAATATGTTGGGGAGGAGTACAAGTGCTTGTTTGGGGTGTTTCGGATGCCCTTTGTTCAAACAGAATATCTTCTGATATCTGCACAATTTGATAGCTATCAACTGGGTATTGATGGCCTGGCACTTCCCTTCAGCGAGGCGCAGAACTCGTTTGCTGATGACTTCGGGGGGAAGATGCAAGATGCATTTGATGAATTGGTGGGAACGAAAGGGGCTACATTGTACTCGTTGCCCTGCTTCAATCATGCCATCAGCGAAAGTGGTGCTTTTTTTAGCTTGAAAACGAGAGGTGATGCGGGATTGTCCGAAGATGAAGCTGTCGCAGCTTTTTTGAGTAACACTTCTGCTTTTGCTGATTATCGGGACTTTTGTGCTGATGGCTTCGACAACTGCACCATTGCCGGGAGTAAATGTGGCGACAATTTGTGGCTTAATTTATAAGTTTAGTGAAGAAGTTTGGTAGGCAAAAATGCTTCTGGAGGGCAAATCTCCTCTGTTGAACTGAGGCCATGTCAACCGAGACACGCTTTGTCGACTGGATAGTATCTTCCTTTCGATTTTGGGTCATTTTGGGTCTTATGGCTCTTATTCGTGCCATTTGCGGGCTGTTCACTCCGAAGGTCGAAGTGTCAAGCAAGGAAGGGGAAATTCCCCTTTCCTGCTCTGAGCGACGTCGTTTCTTACTGGGAGATGCTGCATTTGGGCTGTCAGTGCACAGATCTATGACCTCGGGTCGCATAATGAAGAAAACAATCAAGCGGATGGATTTCGTTAGGGTTAGTGGGGTCTTTTTTCTCCAAAAAAATAATAAATAAAAAATTTCCGCTTCAGAGCCGCTCCTAATTAAAATTAGTCTTTCCACCTAAATTACGCTTAATAGTCCTCATCGCCGTTCTATATCTTTTGTTTGCGATCACCTGCCGGCCAGCTTGTCGCAATATGCTCTCCTCTTTTGCTTCCCGTGTGATTTGTCGTGGGTCCTCGCTCTCCCCTTTCCTCTCCTCCCTCCCCTCCCAACCATTCGCACAGCAGAGCAGGGATATCCAGATCTTTGTAAGGAACGGGAATGTTGATAATGTGAGTATTGTCCGTCTGTTCATTACTTTGTCTTATCGTGACACCGTTCTTCTCGCCAACTTCCGCTCCACACACTCACCAACTCACTAACATCACCACCTCGACCACCCTTGGTTTTCAGGCTATGCGTCAACTAAACAGGGAAATGACTCAAGAGAAATTCAAATACAAACTGAAGCGTAAATCATTCTACGAGAAACCATACATGACCAGGGTGAGGGTGAAGGACAGGAAGGAGCGTCTCACGGCTGTGAGGAAGGTGGAGCGTCTAAAGGAGTGGATTCAATACGAGCGTGATCACGGTGGCTTGTCTGACTGAGCTACGACGAGTCTGATTGAGATATTTGAGCATCTGATCTTTAGATGACAGTCTGACTGAGATAATAAAGAAATAGGTTGAAAGGTGCATTTACGGTAGAAACCTGTTCTCAGACGTTTTCTCTACTTGGGGGGGGGTTTGGCGTCCATCACCATCAGGTGGGGACAGAATTTCTCCATCCTTTCGTTGAAGAGTTTATTCTCATGGAGACAGATTTCGCGCCCCTTGGACCGTACCTTGTTGATTATGAAGGGAAATATATCCAGCCCGCTGCCGCTGCAAGCGCCGCTTTCCTCTTTCAGAATTTTTTTGGCCATCTCCAGCTCCCCCTCTGGGTTCCCCTTCTTTTTTTTCTGCCCCTGCTCATCCTCTTCATCCCAGCACTTGCTGTGCAGAACGAAGGCAATCATGAAACACGGTAGATACCCAAGGCTAGCCAAAAAAACCTTTCTCGCATTGCCGTTGCTTCTCTCTTTCTCGAATTTGCGTGCAGTGTACAGCAAGTACGCGTTCAGAATGCCTCCCTCTATCAAAAACATCTCGCTGGTCAGGTTCTCCCAGACAGCAATGAAGGGGAGTGCTGTCATTAGAAGGCTGCTCGTTTTTTGTTGTTTGGTTTTTGTGGGGTTATTTTTTCGGGGGGGGTGAGCGTGTGCATGTGCGTGTGCATGTGCGAGTGCGTGTGCGTTTACAAAAAGGAAGAGGTCGTGCTATGTGCGACTGTAGTTGTCGTCCTCACCTGTAATTGGTAATCAGAGACGACGTCCGATCACCTCGTTCATCATTCACCGCGACCATCTCAAAACCGCCCCGTTTATAATCCTCCCTGTACATCCAATTCAAAGCAAAAAAATGAGGGAACTGCCACAAGAACAAACTGCTCCCCAAATACACGCTCTCTAAGTCAAACATGCTCCCACCGCTCCCGTACGTTGCCGCCGTCCATCCCATCACTGGCGGTATAGCCCCTACTATCGCACCCAGCCATGTATTCCACTCCGACCTAGGCTTCATAAGAGTATATCCAAATCCGTATAATAAAATGTTTCCGGCGCCCAGCGTCGCAGTAACTGGGTTCGTAAATGATGTCAGCAGGGCAGTCCCCGTCAAGCCGGTGGTGAGAGCAAGACCCTTGGCAAACTGAGGAGAAGCATGGCCCATCGGGAGAGGTCGGTTCTTTGTGCGGATCATCTTCCTGTCACGGTCGATCTGAGAGGGAAGGGGTTAAAGGGTTAGGGAAAAAAAAGGGGGGCGGGTCAAGGGTTGATTGAGGGAGGCCTAAATGATTTAGGCTGACTTTGGGACTGCAAAATCCTACCTCTAAAATCTGGTTAATTGTCGACGCAGATGAAGCACAAAGCGCGGTACCGAAACACGTCGTCAAAAGAAGTGGCACCGATGAAGATGACGGAGGAAGACCGGACGAGATGTACCCGAAAAATGTTGTCAGAACAACAAGTGACGATAAACGCGCCTTGGAAAGTGATGGAATCGTGCTGATGAGTGAGACATCACTCGTCTTTTCGTGGCCTTTTGTTTTCGATCGTCTCTCCTTCCGTGATGTACTGGGATCAGGTGTCGGTGTTGTACTCAGAGGGCGGATTGTTACAGAGATTGGCCTGGCCAAGAGCGTCCGGGTCGAGGCTGTACGCCATCTCAAGAGGAGGGAAGAGTGCATGATACGCACTCCTGCCGGGTAATTCTGCTCTTAAGGTTGCTTTTAAGGGGTTATGGGGCTAGGTAGGAGAAATACTAGTTTATCCCCGAACCATGAGTGTCAAAAACAGCTCAGAGCAGGAGAGGAACTTTTTCGAAATTTGGCACAGTGATCAAAAACAAATTTTTGTAATACAATTTTATTTTATAGAATTAATTTGTTACCAAATATAATTAATATGAATATAAAATATTCAAAAATATCTATAAATTATATTATAATTTTATATATTTAAAATTTAAAATTTTTATTATCAAAAATGATAATGAATTTCATATATTTATTGAAATTTATATAAGTACAAAAAATTACAATATATATTTAAATATATATATAAAGTAGATTGTTGATCAAAAATGTATTTAAGTAAACTAAATTTCAAAAAAAAAATTTCGGGCCCTTTCACTCCGAAGGTCGAAGTGTTATCCAACAGGGGGGTGTGTGGTTATTGTTACATTATTATCTAACATCGACTAAGGTAAGTCAAGTTAACAACATGTCGAAATCACAAGGTCGAAGTGTCAGGCAAGGAGGGGGAAATTCCCCTTTCCTGACAAATTCCCCAACACAATATTTCCTAAACTAAATACTATCCTAACCCTACCAAATTAAATCTTCGTAATCAACCCAGTCGCTGTGAAGCCCGTAGTTTACGATGCGAGGCAGTTCTACGCGAGCTACAGGAGTTGAAAGGTTTCCTGTTTCAAGAATGTACAAGCAGCTGCTTTCAATTTTCATTTTTTCCGTTGTTTCTTCCACGCTCACATCTGGTGCTACTCTCGAGGCAAGTACGACGACATATTTTTCGTTTACAACGGTTGGTTCTGAGACGGGGAATTCGTTGGCAGGGAGTTTGAAGCGACTGACAACCTTGCCTCTGTTCTCTCCTGCCAAGGCAAATTTCACCATTCCATCAAACATCACACCTTCCTCTGGGTTGTTGTGATAAATCAACGGCCCGCCAATGTGAGAAACCGAGAGTGAAAAAATAAAGTCGGCGCCTCTCCCGTCTGTTTCCCCATTTACCACTGGAAATTCTGCCAGTTGTTGACTGTTAATTACTCCCTCTGTAACTTTTCCTGTGTCAAGGTCTAAAACCCACTCATAGAGGTAAGCACTTGTATACTTGAGTATGAATGAATCGGGAGTTTTGGGGAGACTCATAAGACCGTGGAGTATTACCGTTTTCCCGTCGTCACCCGTCTCTCGGGCTGTGCCCATGTGTAGCACAACCCCCGGCTGGCAATCGAACCATATCGTCTCCCCTCCCTCCTCCTTCCTGGGCACCAACCCTATTCTCGCCTGCTTACCCCGCTCGAACTCGACCGGAAATTTATCAAAGGCAATGCGCTCCGTCCGAAGGGACAGAGGCAAGTCCATCACTACTGCGTAATTTTCTGTTATTGCAAGATCGTGTATCATCACAGGAACAGGTACGTCGACTTTCATTGTCCTCTCCCATTTCCACCCCCTCGAAAAAACATCAATGCGGCATTTGGGGTCGCTGAATGGAGTCCCCGCATACGAAATCTGGAAGCGCTCGCCCGTGATCGAGCAAGTCCGGCCATGCGCACCAAGGTTCCCCCCAGTGAGCGGATTTGTGTTCTTCAAGCCTCCGCCCAAATCACTCCCACTTCGGATTGTGTTTATTTCCCCCCTTTGCGACACCGAAACTTCCGATGGAAGCCCCTGCTCCATCAAACACAGAATTTTCCCCTTGCCGAATCCCTTCACAGCGGTGTTACACGTGTCCTTCTGTCCTCGCAGGGTGCCAAACTTCAAAATGTTCCTGAAGATGTTCCGAAGCATTGGATATGATCTTGGCGCCGCCACGAGAGTTCCGTAGAAAGGAGGGAGCTCACCCCCACCACTCGCACCATGCTCGCTGGCAGCCTTCTTCTGCACTCTTCTCCCAACTGTATCAATGTAACGGTTGGAGTAGATGCAAACTCTCTCATCGTTGTCTGCACTTGAAGGGGGAGGGACGACGATCGAGTGCAGCATCCCGTCGCCGTCCAAAAAGCTCTCCACCCCAGTTACTTCGTTCTGAGGATTCGGACCAATACGCAGCAAAGCACCAGCAGGGAAATCGTAGGGTAGCGTCGTCGGAATGCACTCCACCGGATTGATATTTTCCTCCCTCAAAGGCAGAAAAAGTGCATTCATCTTTTTGTTGTCATGACGAGAGCGAGCGGCACATTCCGCCGGTGATGATGGAAAGAGATCGGTAAGTGGAGTGTACTTGGCAGTCGAGAAGACTGTCACAAAACGTCGCTGACTGGGTTGGTGAGAAGGCCGACGAACGTGAACGAAGCTGCAAACATTGACAAGAAGAAGAAGAGAAATCATCGATCTTTTATGTTTAAATGGTAGGGTTAAGATGGCGGTGGATGATTTGGTCGAGAGGGTGGAGGAGGTGAAGGGAAGGGAAGGGAATTGAAGTGAGTCGGAAGTGAAATGGAAAGAATCTGAATTTTGTTGATTGACAGTGTTCTCAGTAGTTAATAAATAAAATTTCCCCACGGTTCGCTTCGAATCGATTGGATTCTCTTCGAATCGATTCACTTCACTTCCGATTCACTTCACTTCCGACTCACTCCAAATCCCTTCCCTTCCCTTCCCTTCCCTTCACCTCCTCTCGACCAAATCATCCACCGCCATCTTAACCCAAGGTTAACAAATTCGATTCCGCATGTACAAAACTCTCGTGATGCTTCTCCCATCCATGATGTATTCATTTCGCGTTTTCGCCTCGAGTTTGAGTCGTTCGAGGGCCCTCTCTGCAATCCCGAATCCTCCCTCCACAGTCGTGTCGTTCTTGACGGATGTTGAGGGGGACATATCGTACTTCGATCGTTTCGTGAAGCGAAGCAAGGTTCTTTCGGTGGATGAGGCGACAGGCGAAATAATTCTCCTACCGAATTCTCATCTTGTTTTCGGTGGCGACGCAGTCGACCGGGGGGGCTACGATTTGGCTTGCCTGGAGAGACTGAACGACTTGAAGAGGCGATACAGCGAGAACGTCCATTTCGTATTCGGCAACCGCGACATCAACAAACTTCGAATATCGCAAGAGCTCGGTCCGCCCGGTTCTTCTCCCACAACCCCCAAACACCGGGGTTGTTACTGGCTGAAGGGTCGTGAAATAGTAGGAGACCCAGATCTCGACAACGTGCCGTCAGACGAGGTAGAGCGCCTACAGTGGATACTTCAGCGTACCATGGGATCCCCAGACGCATTCAGGGGCCGGAAGCGCGAGCTCGAAGAACGTGGGGAGGATTCTTCCGATGCTGCTGTCGTGGAGAGCTATCGAAAAGAATGCTGGCCAGAGGGTGAAATGGGACGCTATCTTCGGCAGTGTGACATTGCTGTAAATATAGGCCCACTGCTATTTGTTCATGCAGCCCTTCCGAAACCACCAGAGGTTTCAGAAGAATTCTCCGGCGTGAATGCCCTTCCATTTCTCCAAAATGGCAACCAAGGCGATGGAAGAGGCAGCAAGTGTGGATCAGTTGAACAATGGATTGATGAATTGAATATTTTCGGAAAGCGAGAGATTTCCAATTGGTCAGAAAATATAGAACGTTTTCCAATGAACGATGGACAGTGGAGCACCCAAGGAGGCTTTCAAGGGGGAGAATTTGGTGGGGATTTGATACAGTATGGGATGGGATGGAACAGCAAACGTGAAAAAATTCCGACTGTTTGCTATGCATCCTGGCTGAGTGGCGGCAATCCGAACGTGTGGGAAGGAGAGGCAACCGCAACATTCATGGGAGAGTTCTTTCAGAATTCGACAACGCCTATCAAAGTCGTGTGTTGCGGTCACCAGCCACACGGAGATACGCCTTTGCCCATGAAATTCAGCGGTAAAAACGATGAATTTGTCATCACCTGCGACACCAGCTACAGTGGCGATGTCGAGTACATTGGAGACGACGGAATTGTGAACAAGGGAAGGAGCGAGGTGAACTGGAACGGGCGCGGAGACCATGCCGTAGCGGAAGTTTTGTTCTCGCTTGACGACAAGAACGACTTAGTCTCCACCACCGTACATGGCATTCTTGCTGACGGAGAGACTGAGTATGAGTACGGCATCATGGATGACAGCCTTGTGGGTTACAATGCCACTGCTGACGATTTCGGCGACGATGCTATTGTTTCAGTAGACGACAAAGAGGTTAATGATGCCAGACAAACGTGGTTTGTGAAGGGGACGATTGGAGGTGGCAGATACATCGGCACCTTTGCAAAAGGATGGAAGGTTTGGAACAAAATTTTGAAGATCAAGGAGCGATGACTTAGTAGAACATTACGCAAAACGATGCTTTGTAGCTACCTTATCGTTAATCTTTTACTCCTTAGACTATTTCCCACTCTTCAAAAACGGAGTTAATTCGTACAAAATTTGTTCACTGCTGACCAGCCCAACAAATCGATGCTTCACCTCGCCCTTGTGGAAGAGAATTGTCGTCGGGAGGCCCTCAACATCATACTTACTGCCGAGAGCCGGGTACTTATCCACGTCTATCTTCGCAACCTTTAAGACCCCGGCCAGTTCCTCATCGTCTGACAACTTCTTCAATTCTTTCTGCATCAATTGGCATGGACCGCACCAAGTGGCGTAGAAATCGACCAAGACTGGCTCAGGATATTTCTCAAGGAATTCATCGAACGATCCAAACTTTACGCCAAGCCCTGTTTTCATTCTCATCATCCCTCCCATCATCCCTCCCAAATGTGGAGGTGCCAACAAATATGAGTTCACATTAGAAAATAGAAACACTAACGTCGTTAGCGATGACAGGCAGGATGCCATTCAAAAATTAGATCGGCGAAGGCAAGAGTGTACAATGCACGTTCTCCAGTTTTGGAGGAGGAGTTATAGACGGGCTCGCGTGAATTGAGAGTTAATTGGGAGTCGAGGGGCCCTTAATAGAATGTATAAGTCAGAAACGAAGAGTTTTGATGTAAAATTAATCTTGAGTGGAGAAATTGTTTTTTTCCCATTGTGTGGGAGGTTGCACAGTCGAACGTCGAACAGTCGAACGAACATCACCAGTTCCGGTTGTAGTTCTCATTTTTGAGACGAAATTTTGTGCACAAAAAACTCATATACTTTTTTATCACCAGTACTTACAGCACACTAGCAGTGCTCACTCGCAGCACTCACTCACAAATCTTCGAAGAAACGTTCGTTCTCTGTCTTGAACTTCTTTCGACCCTTCCCACCGACGCTTTTGTCATCATCATCACTGTCACTGTCATCGTCGCTATCATCACTATCCTTGGCCGTCTTCTTCTTTCTACCACCCTCTTCATCACTGTCGTCCATATCATCGCTCCAATCTGAGTCGCTATTATCAACTTCATCGGCACCACCTTCACCTCTCTTCCCCAGGCCAACCCCTCCACTTCGCATAACCTCAATAGCGTCAACTTCCATTCCTTCCCCGGCTTCCTCATCATCGTCACCCTCGTCGCCTTCTAGCAAGTCACCGACGTCCCACATCCGCACCGTCTCGTCATGGCTTAGAGAACCAATGACTCTCTTATCTCTACTGAACTGCAGGTCCTCAACTGGGAACCCATCGTGATTTCCGAGCACCCCCAACAGTTTATTCGGCTGAATTTCGACAACCCGCACCAAACCGTCACTACTTCCCGTGATGAGAGTATCTTCATCAAGTTTCAGCAGTGCGTCGACGCTCTCAGGGTGCCCCATGAAGCGATCATTCTGATCCAACCATTTTCCCCAGCTCCAAATTGCAAGTGCTCCCCCCTGTGTACCACAAACAACCTTGTTGGACCCCTTCATTATCACGCACGAGAGCAGTTCATCCTCTTGATCGTCCGAGCGGCTCTTGTTGGCCTTCTTGTCATTCTTGCCGCCGATCTTTCGCAGGTCAAAGACGCTCATCGTCGCATCCCCACTGGTGGCTATCAAAGTATTTCCATCATCACTCGATTTAAAATCCGATATAAAATCGGTATTCTCCTTGAACTCGCACACAGCCTTTTTGGCCGAGCGCTCGTCCCACAATTTGACCCACCCGGTGTCATCCCCAGTCACCACAAGCCCACCTTCCTTTTGGTCACCCTCAACCTGGAAAATCTTGTTTATACCCTGCTCGCTCGCTTCATTCACCATTGACTTGATGCTTCCAGATGCGCTGTCAATGAAGCATACAGAACCGGTGTTCCCCTTGCTCAGACCTGCGAAAAGAGTCGATCCCGAATAGCTATGCAAGACGGACCGGCAGGATACCTGAACGCTGACCGCCTCCATAGAACCGTCTCCTTCATCGTACGTTTTTATCACACTTTTTGTATTACTCTTTTTACCATTGGTCGGAGTTTGGAAGCTGTGAAGCTCGATAACACCAGTAATCAGCCCGGCAGCCAATACATCAGCAGATGAACTGAAATCAATAGAGAATGGCTGAGAGGAACATTCTATCGGGTCAATGAACTCAGCTGCCATCTACACAAAGGAGGGACTGGAAGTTACCAAAAACAATTGTGTACCGTAGTAGGTAACTTTCAAAAAAATAACCGTTGTGGCTGAGGGAAAATATTAGAAAGGAAAAAGACCCACACGACTACACTGTAGATCAAATGCACCACCACTGCTAATTTCCGAATATATTTTAACCCCGTCGTGTCGTTCGATAGCTTGAAATAAAGTGGAGAGGAAGATTCGTCTTCTCCTCCCAATCATCCTCCTGATGGTTGCTCTACGTCGTTCGCCCCGGCTTAGGGGTGTCGTAGCCCTCAACCCGGCGGGCTTACCGAGGAAGAAAACAACTACGTCCTCGAAAAAAACAACAGTCCAAGCGAAGAAAGTTGTAACGCCGGCAAAGAAAGCAAAGAAAGCAAAGAAAACAACTGTGACAAAGACTTCAACTGACCTGCCGTTCCTCCCCCGGACGATAGAGACTCGCATCAAGAAGAAAAGTCCAGACGCATTTGTCTTCGGTGTCGATGAAGCTGGCCGTGGCCCGCTTGCTGGGCCTGTTGTGGCGGCTGCCTGCTTTCTTCCAACAAACATCCCCGGTATAACAGACTCAAAGAAGATAACTGACGAAGAAGAGCGTGACAGACTATATGAAGTGATAACGAACACTCCTGGCGTTCGTTGGGCGGCTGCAGTGGTGGATGCTGCCAAAATTGACGAAATCAATATCTTGCAGGCCACGATGCTGGCCATGACCATGAGTAGCACTGCAGTCATCTCTCCCCTGAAATTAGGAGAAAATAAACCCGTCTCTTCTTCTCGCTCGGGCTGCTATACTTCCGCTGGATACAAAGATGGTGCGCAAAATTACCCAACAGCATCTTCGTATGGTCTGATCGATGGTAATCGATGCCCTGCTGATTTCCCTTGCAGCTGTGAAGGTGAGCAAGCGAAAAGATCATCACGTGCACACAAACACGCCACTTTTCTCACTTCTCTGTTTGTTCTCCTGCAGCTGTTGTCAAGGGAGATGGGAGAGAATATGCAATCGGTAGTGCCTCAATAATCGCCAAGGTTACCAGGGACCGTTTGATGCGAGAGTACGACGAAAAATTCCCCGATTATAACCTTTCACAACACAAGGGATATCCGACAGCAGCTCACATGTCTGCAGTTCATAAACACGGTGCCTCCCCCATCCACCGTAGAACATTCGCCCCCCTTAAGCATATGGAGTTTAATGACGATGGATCAATAAAAAGAAAACGCTAATAATAATTTCTAAGCAAAAACGTATAGCTGGCACAATATCTCCACACGTTTACAAGTTTAATTTTTACATGGTGCTGGTTCACTCGAACATGTCGACGAACTTGTTGCACTTAATTTTTCCAGTATCATTTTCATCGCATGCCTCGACGACGTCCCGGATCTCGTTCCTGGAAAGCTCGCCGTCAAAATTGTCTCTCAGAAAGCTCTCTAGATCCCGCACGCTGACGCTGCTCCGGCCGTTACTGTATTCTTCCAGTTTGTCGCTCATTCTGCTTGTTTTCTTCGCGATCCTTGCCCTCTTCATTTTCTTCATCAATCGGTTGTCGATGTCGAAGCCAACCTGCCTGCTACTATTCTTCCCTACGCAGAGTCTCTCAAATTCCTCGTAGTCGACGGTACCGTCGCCATCTTTATCGAGCCTCTTCAAGAGCTCCCTGACTTTTCTGTCGCTGAAGTTGAATCCCATCTGCTCCAGCCCATTCCTGAACTCCCTCTTGGACACATCTCCGTCTCCGTTACTGTCCAAATCCTCGAATGTGCTCCTGACCCTTGGTGGACCTGAGCTGCTTTTTGTGATGCGCTTAAATTCCTTTCGGACCAATTCGACAAGCTCGTCTACCTCCTCGTTTTCGCTTCCACTTCCCTCGTCAATATCGTCCCTCCGCCTTCTCTTGCTATCTCCCTCCCCTTTCCTAACTCTCTTTTTCTCAACGAACCTCACAAATTCTTTGTAACGAATTTTTCCGACCCTCTTTCCCTCAAATTTTTTGAAAGCCTCCCTCGCCTCAGATTTTCCGCACTTAATCTTCAGCTTGGCCAAACCCTCCTTAAAGTCATCCTCATTAATCTCTCCGTTCCCTCTGCTATCAAAGTACTCGAAGGCCTCCAGGGCGTCTCTGCCTCTATCAATCGCCCTCGTCACATTATCGACTAACTCATCAATTACTCCACCCTCCTCTTCTTCCTCATCGCCAAAGGTGACTAGATCTTCAAACTCCTTGTAGCTGATTCTCCCATCGCCATCCGAATCCAGATAGTCCATCAAACGATCTACATCATCGTCTTTGAACTTAAAGCCCATTTGTTTCAGGCACTTCTTGAATTCCCTCGAACTGAGCTCACCATCACCAGATCTATCCACCTTTTGGAATTCAACGCGAATTCTGGGAGGACCGTCCCCGCTTGCCCGAGTAAGTTTTTTCAGCTCCTTTCTCACCATGAGCGCGAGGTCATCTACGTCTTCTTTCGTTCCATCCTTCTCTTTATCATCATCCTTCTCAACTTGGCCGACAAGATTGCAAAACTCTTCGAAGTTTAAGGTGCCATCGCCATCTGAGTCCAAATAGTCTACCAACTTATCGATCTCATCTGTCTTGAACTTGAATCCAAGGCTTGCGACACACTTCTTGAACTCCCTGGCCGATAATGTGCCGTCACCGTTCGAATCTGCCCTCTTGAACTCCTTTTTCACAGTCTTCTTGCTAAGGAATGCGTTGTCTCCGCTCTTCCTCATGATCCGTTTCAGCTCTTTTCTGACCATTAAGGCAACGTCGTCGATATCAGTTGCTTCTTCTTCCTCATCTTCGACCCTGCTCATCTTTTCGAACTGCAAATAGTAGATCTTACCATCCTTCTTCTTGTCGAATTTCTTGAGCATCTGCTTCACAACATTTGCGTCGAATTCAAAACCCAAATCCTGCAAACCACGCTTGAAATCACGCTTAGAAACAAAATCGCCACCCTCAACATCGAGTCTGCTGAATACCTTCTTGACCTTGGGCCTCTCTCCTCTCTTGATAAGCTTTTTCATCTGTTTCACCACGACTTTCTTTAGGTCGTTCTTGCTCATTTCGTTCTCGCTAGACGACGAATCATCGCTCTCGTTCTCATTGTCGTTGTCGCTATCGCTGCTAACATCGACCTTGCTAAACCTCTCGAACTCTTTCCAAGAGATCTCACCATCACCATCTTCATCCAACCTTTCAGTAAGCTTCTCAACTTGACTCGTGCTGAACTTGAACTCCATTTTGGTCAGCGCGCGCTTAAATTCTCGCAGAGAGAGCTTGCCGTTGCCATTTTTGTCAAAAGTCTTGAAGACAGATTTGAGTTTTGGTTTCTTGTCTTGTCTCGACAACCGCACAATTTCCTTCCTGACCATCTTTGCAACATCGCCATCACTGGATTTTGACCGCTTTGAACTTTTCTTTCCCTTCTTCCTTGCGCTCTTGGTGGTCTCCTCTTCACTATCGCTAGCACTGTCCTCGCTTTCACTCTCGCTTTCACTCTCGCTTTCACTCTCGCTTTCCTCATCGCTAAGCTTCAATCCCTTCAAGAACTCGTCGTACTTGATCCTGCCATTCTTCTTGCCTCCGAACTTATCCATTAGCGCAGTGGTTTCTTTCTTAGTTAGCACGACCTTCATCAACTTCTTGACGCCGAGCATAAATTCCTTCTCGTCGACATAGCCGTTGCCGTCCTTATCAAAAAACTCAAAACTGCGCTTCCCGCTGACACCCTTTTCCTCAGCTTTCTGGAGCTTCGCCTTCAGCTTCTTCATCAGACTGCTGATCTTGACACCCGAACTTTCCTTCTTAGATTTCTTCTTCGTTGACTTCTTTTTCTTTCCCTTCTCATCTCCTTCTTCCTCGCTGCTATCATCTTCATCGTCATCGTCATCATCGAGCACATCGTCCTCATCTTCACCGGCATTCTTCCGCATACCCCCACACTTGACAAACTCAAAGAACTTGTCAATAGAGAGGTTTCCACTCTCTTCATCATCAAAGCGCATGACCAGCCTGCTGCAATCACTCTTACTCAAAGTTACCCCCACCTTCTCCAAGGCCTTCTTGAAGTTACTTTGGCTGATAAGGCCGCTCATATTTTCGTCAAATTTTTCCAGCTCTGTCTTGACCTCCTTCTTTCCAACTCCACCCTTAGTGAGCTCGCTTACAACCTTTGCGGCAACATCGAAGTGGTTGGCGTCTTTGACGAAAACGCAGAAGTCACTAAAGTCAACCCATCCCTTGCCAGACAAATCCATAATGTTAAACAGCTGCTTCTCCTGGCTAGCGCTCATCCTAAAAGCCTTCAGACGCTTTAGCCCGTCGGCTAGCTGACTGATGTTGAGCTTGCCGCGAGGCGTTGGCCTATCGAAAAATTTGAATGCCTTCTTGAGCTTACCCGGAACCCAGAACTCAAAGCGGTTCTTTATCATACTTCTGAGCTTCTCTTCAGTGCGCCAGCCGTCCGGGTCTTCCCACTCGCTGGGACGAACCGGCATCAAGCTGTGGAGCATTTCCAGGTACAACACCACACGAGCATCACTATCGAGCCCGCTTCCAGAGTTCCGCACGCTAGTAGGAGTCCTGAATTTCAGAGCGAGCGCGTTGATCTCTCCCTCTGTCATTCCGCTACCAAGCTCGCCCATGACGGTCTTAAAGTCGCCTATTGTAATACTTCCCTTGAAACCCTGATCGCAGCTTTCAAAAGCTGCACGATAGTCAATGCCCTTGCGGATGCACTTTCGCATCATATTTTTGAACCTACTAACGGCTTCCAACTCATCACCGGCGGCGTTTCCGCCTCCGGCGAAGGCTTCGGCAATCATCTCCTTCCACCCAACAGAACCGTCCCCGGCAGTGTCATAACGAGCCATGAGCTCATCCATGTCGTTATCCGAAAGTGTGGCCATTGAAGTCTTGTTTATGAGACTTTTCATTCCGCGTTTGAAGCTCCGCTTGCTGAAATACCCGATTCCATCCAGGTCGAGCTCGGAGAAAATCTCTCTTGCGGTGCGCGTAATTTCAGCGAGGTCCATGTCGATGCGATTAGACGCTGCTTGGAGCCGACGCAAAGCAGCAGCGCCGACCTTGTTCTCGTTTGTTGTCGTAGCACTGCTACCGGGGAATAACAACCTCAAAAGTGCGCGGTACCTGATAGCGGTTTTTTTCCCTCCACCGAACTCCACAGAGAGCGCCCGGGCCTCGGCCTCGGTAATCTTACAGCCAAGCTTTTTGAGTGCAAGGCGCGCTCCATCTTCGTCTACAAAGCCGCTAGCCTCGGTGTCAACGGCCTCGAAGACATCGCTCCACCTGACAAAGCTTCCGTTTTCACTGCGAGCAGCGAGACGCCTGAGGTTGGCCATCAAGCTTTCCATGTTCACCGCACCTCCCAAAATGGGGGGAGGAGAGTGGTCGTCAGGAGTCGCCCAGTTGAGGAAGTCTCCGTAAGGAACAGCGGTAGCTGTGACGTCCGCAGACGATTTGCCGAAATGTTGAGCTAGGACCACAATTTCAGCGCGAGTTAGGGTAAAGCCTGCGCACCGCACGGCAGCAGCGAAGCTCCTCAAAGGGAGCTTTCCCGCCCTCTTGTAGTCATAGTGCTTGAAACTTTCCGCCAAGGACTCCAAATTAGGTAGGCGTTTCTGGCACTCAATTACAACGGCGTGACATTTCAACTGAAGGAGTGCCATATCAAAGTCAGCACGAGACTTCTGCTGCTCGGGGAATTCATTGTCAGACGAGTTGGTGATAAAATCGACGAAATCTTTGTAGGTGACACCCTCACCACGCGGGTCTGCGCGGATGTAGAGGGATTCGAGCTCCGACTTGGTGAGCTTGAAGCCCAACTTGTCGAGCCCAAGTTGGAAATTTTCCTGGGAAATAAAACCTGTGCTGTCAGTGTCGAATTCCGCAAAGGCAGAGCGAAGACTGTCTGCGGCACTGCCGTCATCGCTCTTATTGTACTGGTTAAAGATCGAGCTCCGAAGATTATTCTCCACCTCGCGGAGGCTTAGCGCCGATTCCTGCTGGGTGACGTATTCCACGAAGGCAGAGTAGTAAATTTCTCCCCTCCTTTGGCTGAACTCAAACAGCATGCTAATATCATCCATATCGCTGCTGCTAATATGACCATAGCCAATTTCACGGAGAACATTATAGAAGTCTACACGTCTCACGTAGCCCTGTCCCTCAGGATCAAATTTGGCGAACTCGTCTAACGCGGAGGGAGCGTGGAGAAGCATCTTGGACATGAGGGAAAATCCGTTGGAAGGTGAGGGTTTCTTCCAGCTCATGAAATTCAAGAAGGAGCGGTAGTCAATCTGCGATCCAGTCTTTGTCTTTTGGAAATAGTCCATGGTGGACTTAAGTGCTTCGGGGGATAAATTCGCCATGCTGTCGAGAGATGTGATTACTGAGGCGAAGCGGCGGCGAGGCAGATACCCCTCATTCGTTTCGTCGGCAGCTTGGAGAGCTTTCTTTAACCCCTCCGGAAGAACTTTTGCTCCCTTGAAGTGCTTGCAAGTATCACTAAGGTGAGATTCCACATCAATAATGTTCATCGAGCTAGTAGGAAGGTGAACAACCTCGCTGGCGGCGTCCGTTTCCTCGAGGGCAGCAGAATCAATCGCCTCGGATACATTCCGGACCCCAGGGTGAGTCGCGGCCATGTCAGGGCGTTGAATCAACGGCGTTTCGTAGGGCTGCGGCTCAGCCTGGGCGGTAGGGACAGTCTTATTAAAGGAAGAGCGCGGAGACCGGCCACTAGGGGGCTTATTGATTCGTTTCTTGTTGGTTATATTTAGATCGTTTTCATTGTCACTGTCTACACCAAGATCTACCGATGCCGTTTGAGCGTTCGTATTTTGATTGAGCTCCTTAACGCGCTTTTCAAACTCGATCCGTTTTTTCTCGTTCTCAACAGACTGTTGCTTGGCGTTAGTATTTGCGGAGTTATTCTGGGTGGAATCGAATCGCTCATTGACCATCTCCTTGAAGTCTGACGTAGCGTGGCCACCGATGATCTCATCTTCATCGTCAACATCGTCAGAGACCTGGGCAATGTTGGAGAACGGCTTTGCTTTCGAAGTTATTGTCGACTGAGCTGGGTTATGATTCAAGAAGTCATCGTCCACAAGGTGGAAACCCATGGAGCGGAGGCATTCCTTGAACTGTAAACGGGTGATGCGACCCGACCCCGAAATATCGGCTTTCTGGAACGGAACCATGATTGGAGTTCCTAGACGGTGCAAATGTTGACAGCGCTTACGAAGCTTCTCAGTAATGATAGCAGTTGAAGAGGAGGAGGATGGCTCCGCAAATTTTTTGAAGTCCTGGAGAGTGACGGTCTTTTTCCCTCTCACATTGATGTGTGTAAAGACTGCCTCGAGCTCATCAGGAGGGATATTAATTTCCATTTTCATCAGACCAGAAACAAACTTCTCGTTGTCACAGATCAAATTATGCTGAGCATCGGTCTGATTCTGGCAGATTGCCTCAAAGAACTCATTCGTGGTGATCCCCTGCTCCTTGCGAGCGAGGACGAGGAACTCGTGGAAAGACTGGAGTGCCGCGACAACAGCGGGTTGCGGCTCAGCAAAACGTACGAAGTCAGTGTAGCAAACCTGACCATCCTTTTCAGGGGAGAATCGGGACATGATCTCCTCCACTTCTGGTGCAGTGAGGGCATTTGGACCGGCATCAGCGGGCCGTTTAAGAGGAGAGTTCCATTTAATCTCGATAGTGATCTTTCCAATCTGTCGGCCATTGCTATCATGAATTGGCAAATCCTCGTCGATGGCCTCGCCCTCTCCGAGAGGGGCGAGGGATACCTTCGACTCACCGATGACATCTGCGTTGTCGGCGTCGGCATTTCCGTCATCCTCTCCCGCATCTTTGTCGTCGAATACCGTGAATTGAATTTTGTACTTTCGCAAAAAGCGGAGGAGCTTCGGGTCGGTGACAATTGGGAATGAGACGCTGTGATCGAAGATGGGATCGGTTGAAGACTCGGAAACGTTGGTGAAGGTGTCCTGGAAGCCTAAAAGCTGGTAGTGAACGTAGGTAGAGGGGGAGCGTCGCCCGCGCTTAGACAGGCCTGAAATTGACTTGACAGTTACCGAGAGCTCGTTGGAGAGGCGGGCCTCCTCGCGAGGTCCCAGGTCGTTTAATAGACCAGATTTGGTGCTGTTGATGTTCGCGGTGGTTCCTTCGGGAGTGAGAACTAGCTCCTGCTTGAGATTGGAGCGGCTCGCGGCCTCGATGCGAGAGCGTTCCTCCGGGTGCCGATCCAAGAAGAGGCGGTAAAGTTCTGTGATCGGGAGGGCCATGCGGATCTCAATGTGCACGTAGCCCGCGATGGAGCCACTTTGGGTGGAGATAAGGGGGAGCCGCTGATGGATGATCTTGGGAACGGATTCCAAAAGGGAGGACAGGATGATTGTGCCTCGAGCAAGAAGAGCGTAATCTGCGCTCTGCGCCTTGTTGAGCTCGATCGAGAGAGAGTCTGTTGCGAGGAAACGAAGGAAAAAATCGTCCACTGTAACCTTGTAAGTCGTCGCGAAATCGTAGCGAGGGTACAAGCCAGTTGTGAGTGGGGTGGCCTGAGATTCGTAGTCGAAAAAGTCCACGATAACGAAGGTCGAGGCGTCGGAGGACACCGTTGACTCGGAGATCTCCGCATCCACCACGTACACCTCGATGAGGTTTTCGTCTGGGCCAAAGTCCCCATTGGAAACCTCCTGGAGAAGATTGTCCTCCTCGTCCAGGAGCCCCACAACATCGTCGAGATTGTTGGGTATCTTTTTGAATTTGGAGGACGAGCCGTGGCCAGACACTGAATATAGGTGCTGACGAACTTGGGCTTCCAGGGTATGGATGCGCTGGAGGCGCTTGAGGCACAAGGACTCGAAGTCTTCGAGCTTTGCTTGGAGGGAGTCCTTTTCTGTGCGGGATCGCTTGTTGGACTCTTCAATTTCAAGGTGGAGGTCGCGATTGATAGAAGCCTGAGCTTTGAGCATGCGCTCAGCTCGTTCTAACTCGCGGGTAATGTTCAAATTCGCAACCTGCACGATCTGAAGACGTTTTTTCAACGCAGGAACAGTAGTTAGGTCCTCGTCGTCGACGCGCTCCAGGAAGTCCAGGTCTGTCGGGTCATCCATCTTACGACGAACAATTGCCAAAGCCCGCTCGAGCTCCTTCATATCCAGGTCTTCCATTCCAAGATCCTGGAGATCGCTCATCGATCCGAAAAGGGAAGACTTATCCTTACTGATTTGGGAGGCATAGTTGCGTTCCATACCAGAAGTTAAGTTCTGATCGAGCTGTTTCTGAAGCTGAATTTTTTCCTTCTTGAGGATGTCTGTTTCTTTCTGGAGAGCGGTAAGAGCAGCATGGTGGGTTTGAGCTACTTCTTGCAGCCGATCAATCTTCTGCTTGTGCGCTCTTTCTTGCCTATCAAAGTCAGTGACAGCGGAGCGAGCTCCTGTGCCTGAAAGGAATGGAGCCTCGCAGAGGCGGGTTACTTGATCTTCAAGATAGCGATTCTGCTCAGATAGTTCCCTAACTTGCTCTTCGAACTCCTCTGCTCGGCTGCTTCTAGATTCTGCGACTTCTTTATCATGCTGAGCTTCCTGAACTTGGCGGCGGAGATCTCTGATTCGCCGGTTGTATTCCTCGAGTTGCTCGAAAGAACCCTGCTGGAGCTCATTTTGGGCCTTTGTCTTGCTCTCCATATGATCATAACGGGTCTGGAGAAGCTGTAATTTTGCAGACGTGTCGCGCAATTCGCGTTGGAGACGAAGGATCTGTAATGGTGTGTGTTGGGCGGGTGTGTTGGGTAGTTTGGGAAGGTTAGTCAATAGGGTCAAGTCAGAACGAGCAGGAGCGAAAGAAGACAATAGCTCACCTCTTCCCCCTCTGCCGTACCGCTCACCCACTTGGCGCTCCTCGCAGCAGCCATATTGCTCTCGTCGTGATCCGTGACGGTCGGGGCTTTTCCACTTCGAAGCTTTGAGTTCTCCTCTCTCAGCTTGCCAAGCATCTTTTCCCCATTAATAAGTCTGTGGCGGAGCTTCTCTACCAGCTCCGCAAGCTTCGAGTTAGACAGCTGGGACGTGGCTTGCTTCCCGGACATGATTGAGTCATCATTATTTGCGCTAATCTTCGAAGCAGTGACAGTGCCCCCCCTCCTACGGGAGAGCTGTAACTCACGCTTTAACTTGCTGCATGTTTGAAGTAGGTTTTTGTGCTTGGATTCAAGAGTCTTGTTCTCGCGCTGGAGTTTAGCGTTACGCTTGTACAAATCAGTAACTAGCTGCTCATTATCCTTGTCCGCTCGACGACCGCCAATGGTGCCGTCACCATCACCAAGGTCGATAGGACCGGCTGATCCCCCCTCCGCTTTTTGCTTTTGTTTGAAAAGGGACTCAAGCTTGGCAAACTTTGTACGCATCTGACGAATTGCACGATCTTGTTCCGTGGATCTGCGCGAACAAAGAGGGAGGGAAAAGGGGCGACAGGGTTAGAGATGTGTGAGGGGAGGTGTGGGAATGTGAAACTCAAATTCAGGGGGGGCAGAAATAAAGATAACGTACTTCTTACTGATCGCATCTTTCTCCGCCCGCAAGCGGAGGTATTTTTCTTCCCAGGAGAGCGTCTCCATGGAAAAAAAAGGTTTAATAGGGTAGTTGGTAAAGTTGTGAATTTTCAAAAAATAAATCTTGATTTTTTCGAGAAAAAGACAGAAAAAGAGAAAAGTATTGAAAAACCTTCACAAAGTACTGAATTACGAGATTATCTTATAAATGTTTTCCCACAGCCATATCGATATGAATATAATCCATTTTCGTGATTTCCACTCCAATCCATCATGAATAGCTAGCTACCTGCATCATGGAGGGAGCTATAAGACCCCCCCGAAAAACACACACACATTGGCATGAAGAAGGACAAAGCCAATGCACCAATTGTGTGGCGACAGTAATCCAATTCTCTAAACTTTCCTACAAAAAAACCGGCTTCCAGTTCAGTACTTTTCAAAAATTATACTATGAGAGCTGACAGCACAAGCGCAGGTAAAAAGAACGGGCCAAGAAAGGTCTCTAAGATCCTCCAGAATACGCCCGCTTTCTCCGTCGCCTTTTCCATCGCCTCCCCCCCCTTCTCCACTAGATCCTCACGTTGGTTTTTTCTGAGCCTTTCTCTCTTTTCATTGTACAATCGCCTGCTATTTACATCTCCCAGTACCTCGTACGCCTCCTGAATGGCGGCAAAAGCCTCTTCCGCCCGGCTGTCTTTGTTTTTATCCGGGTGAACAGTCTTTGCAAGGTTTCTGTAGGCCTTCTTGATCTCCTTTTCCGTGATGCCTTTCCCACCTCGTCGCAGCCAACCGTACCATCCCTGAAACCCTCCCCCGGCTCCCACCAATTTCAGGACACCATAATAGTCATTAGAATCATAGTATTTTAATATCTTTTGCACTACCTTCTTATCTTTCCGTCTCTGAGCCTTGACAACCTTCCTTTGTTCTGCGTTCATCTTCCTGAGATCGGCTTGGTATTTCTCCTCTCGTTTCTTCCGCACTGCCTCTTTTCGTGCAGCCTCAGCCTCAGCTTCTGCAGCATTTGCTGCATGCTGTTGGCGCCCCTTTTCGCTCATCAGTTCCTCCTCCATCTTCTTCAATGCTTCCTCACGGGAAGATGAACCTCCGCCGCTCTTGCCCTTGTTGGAAAAACCTCTGTTCTGCTGCTGATTGTTGTTGTTGTTGTTGCTGCTGAACTTGTTTTTCTTTCCACCCAAACCGCCGCCTCCCCCCAAATTGCCACCGCCTCCCATTTTGTTCTTGTTTAGTTTGTTGTACCGCCCACCTGAAAAGCCTTCGGAATCTTTTCTGCTGTTGCCGCCGCTGCTCCTGGGAGCTTCATCCTCAACTGTGTAGCTATCATGATCTGCATCATTCTCTATTTCTTCCATCATCTCGCGTAATATTGAGTTGTCAGAGGAAACCCCCGAGAAAGCAAGGAGGAGGAGTAAAAGGAAGGGGAAGAAGGTGGAGGGACCCATGAGGAGGGACACCTGCGAGATTGAGCCTACAATACGCCACAGAAAGCGATATCTTTTCTGATATTCTGCGAGTTGATAAAGACAGCCGTTCTGGATATTTATTCACGGGATTTATTCCAGAATGGAAGAACACTGATCGTTGCAAACAAAACACGAAACAAAATTTCTTGGAGAATTCTGTGTCCTCAAAAATTTCCTCTTAACCGAATAAAGATTAAAATTAAGACACCTAGGCCAACAATAAATTCGATTCCATCAACACCAATGTTTAGTGAGTCTGCAGAATCCCTCTGGGGCTCCTCCTCAGCTGGAACTCCTCGACAGTCTCCCCTTGCTGTAGGGGATAACGATTCAACTTCTTCCAGGTCGATGTCGTCGATGTCGTCGGGGCGAAAGCGAAAGCGAAAGCGACCTCTAGCAGGTCTCCCCCACAGCAGCGGTGTCAGCTTCATTGATTCCATTTTGGCGGCTACCGGTGGACTAATTTCAAGCGAAGGTAACGGAAACAGGAGGAGCAGTATTACTACATCAAGATCGACAGCGCACAGCGCAATCGAAATATTTGGGGAGACTGCCACTGGAAAGACACAAATACTGCTGACGCTAGCGGTGGAACACCTTCTAGAAAATCACTTCATGGGGGAGGGAGGTGAGAGCGTCGTTTACTACTATGACCTGGATTGTAATTTTGATTCCGAAGTGTTATTCTCGATTATCAGGGCAAAATTGAGCGAGGAGTGTGACGGATTCGTCGGGCAAGAACAGTTGGATGAGAAAATTTTGGCAGAAGTTGCCAATAAAATGATCATTGTGAGAGCCGGTAGCATGCAGGAGTTGGTCGCTAGTTGGGATCTTTTGAGGCAGAAGGTAAGTGTTACGGAAAATTAGAATAATGCTATTTTTTGCAAAAACGCGGAGAGAGAAACAAAACTGAGTTATCTAACTGAGCAGCCCCATTGAAACTCCCAGCTAAAGAAGAAAATGTCGCCCCCATCTGCTCTCATTTTGATCGACTCCCTCACTTCTTTTGAATTTACAAACCATTACCTGGACAATCTCAAAAACAGAATTGAAAAAAATCCCTCGAAAAACCAGAGTTCTTCGCTGTCAGGATCTAATGATGCATACATCAAGCTCAAGGAAATTCTGTCAATTAGTACAAATGGATCCATTCGAATCTTTGCCACGAGGTATGTAAATTGCAAGCGCGCAAAATGTGTCAGTCAATAAAACTTGCGAGCTCATTTGTAGCACACACACCACTAGCGACTGACAATGCTGTTCACCGAACATTTCATTCGCCAAACAGGCTGAAGGGAAAAATGCCTTTGGGTGAGAATTCTGTGTGGAAGGACAAGATTAAGCCGGTCAAGATCGAGGTCAAGCGAGCAGAGGGGGAAGAAGAAGGGAATTTCATTGCAAGCAAGTTCCCAGCTAACGGGAGGGCCTACCCCTTCAAGGTTGTTGAGGGTCGGGGTGTTATTTCGGAGGAGGGCAAGAAGGAGGCTGACGATGACAGAGGAATCAGTGGCAACAGCGCCGCAAATAGCAATTCTACGGACCAACGAAGCGTAGCTGTGTGAAAGATAGTGCACAGGGGAGCAGAAATAAACAGGTGCAGAAAGTGCAGTTGTGGTAGAAGAGGAACAAAGCGTAGTTCTTGTTCAAGAGGGAAGCAGGTTTTAAATTTTTCTGGAAATAAATGAAATTTATTACCCCCTTTTCCCAGGCAAATTATTATTGAAACCCACATGTTTCTTGCGACCATTTCTACTTCTCAGAAAGGGAGGACACTGAAGTTGACCGCCGAGAATTTTTCAAACTCAGAATTTGCAAGCCAGAACACCAAACATAACGTTCAGTAACAATAAACCGCACACAATCACCCGTTATCCCTACAGCTATAGCTAACGCGCAATAAATGTTGACTTCCGTCCCCTTCTCCGGTTGTTTACATTCGAGAATTCCTGAGAAGGCACAATTGAATTCTGCCCCTCACTCCCCATCTTCAACCGCCTCATCCAATCACAGCTGCGAGGAGAGCCAGCATGACTATTACATTACCATACCACCCGCATTCACCCCTCCTTTGGACCAAAAGCGCAAAGCCAAGCGCTCCAAAAAGAGACGAGAAGAACAACACAGTCAGCAAGGGGGACAGGGAGGAGAAGAAGAAAACGAAGACGGCTCGGAACAAGACCGGGAGCTCCACTTCACGCCATACGAGCACCGGGTATTATCATTGGTGTTCTCTTCCGCGTTTGAGGGTCCATTTCTCAAGACTGCAGATCTCACTGCAGATCGCAAGACTGCAGGATTCCCCAATGCAATTCAACAAAACGGACAAAACGGACAAAACGGGAATGCTTCAAGGGGAATTTTTCTCACTGGAGATGAGATGGTGAGGTTTTTTAGTAAGAGGTGCCCGATATTGGCTTATTGCGATGGAATTCAGGAAGAGGAGGGCGAGGGGGTGGAAGGTGTTGCTTGGGGACCAGGAGGAGGTCGGATGGCTCGAAGGATACTCTCAATAGTCACTGCTATGGGCGGGTGCCCAATTGTTGACCCCATCGTTGGTTCTGATACGGCAGAAAATGGTCCAGAAGTGTCCCACGGCCTCGAAAGCTTCATGGTTTTCTACAGGTTTGTCACATATGTGAGATGTTCCCTCGTTCGTCTCCTGCAAAAGCGGCGGAAACGACGGGGAGAGAAAGTCCGCGAAGCTTTTGACATTGTGATATCAATTGATGAATTGATGGATTGGGAGAAAGAGAGGATGTCGGGTGCTATTGTTGAAGGTGGGGTAAAAGATGTTGTGGGAGTAATGGATTTGAATCATTCTCAGGATTACCTGAGGTCAGGTAATAATCACCTGAGGTCCGAGCTAGGGAATGCAAAACATTTTGACCGCAGCAACGATGATGGCACCGAAAATGCGTGGGGGAGTGGGAGTGTTACGGTCAACATTAATGACAATGACGACGAAAATGACCTCAACAATGAAAACGGAGGAGAAAAAACGGCAGCATCAGCGACAACATACACAATAACCTTTACCACTACCACTAATATTGAGAACGACAGTAGGAACAATAGCATAACAAAAAAAAACACGAGAAAAACAATAACAAAAACGACAACCTTTCGACCTGGGGACTTGAAGTGGTTGGCGTGGTACCTTAGGAATCTTTGCGATTCCGCAGATTCGGCCAGTGGTGACAAAGGTGTAGATGGGTCAGGCAGTGGCAACGGCAATGATGTTGGCGTTGGTAGCATGGAGGGTAGGATAATCCCCATTTATAGTGGCGACCCGCCCGAGAGGAAAAGGGGAGAAGGAGAGGAGGGGGGCATTACCAGAAGGATGTATGAGACTACGAAAAATGCCACTAAGAATGTTTTGCAGACAGTCAAGGAGGTTCTGCCGGAGGGAGTAAAAGGTGTACTGCCTGAGGCGTGGGTTGGGGGTGTTGGCGTTGATTGGGGAGTTGATTATGGCGGCGCTGGCGGCAGCCCTGGCGATGAGGTTGAGAGAATGGATTCACAAAGAGAGGAGTGGAGAAGAGGAATAGAGCGCTGGCTGAATTGGGTCGTTGGTCACCCTGTAATACGCGACAGTTTTGTCCTAGGTATGCTCTTGGACGGTTGGTCTGGTAGTAACAATGGTCTTGACGACGGTTTTTCAGACGTCAAGTCGCTCTTGGAGGCCGATCTCAAGCAACGGCACGCTCTATTCGAGACTATATCTGCATCAGCTGAAACTGAAGCAGCAACAACAGCTGCTATATCACACCAACCCTACTTACGCATGCTCGCTAGCACTGCCGTTCGCCTTCGCATCCCAGAGCTGCTCAACCTTGCAGGCAGGGAGAGAGATAGCGAGAGGGTTTTAAGCGGTAGTTTACCTCGATTCTCCGCTGAAAAGGATGACGATGAAGTAAAAAATATCAGCACCGGAATCTGCGGCGTACCAGGCGTTATTGAAGCGAGTTCTGAAGAGGGCGAGGGAGAAGTATCGGCAGGATCAGGAGGGAATTTTGAAAACCATGTGATTCATGTCCCTTCACAGCACCTCACGAACGAGGTCACCGGGGAGGCTGACGATGGTTTTGATCTGCTTCCCGAGGCTTCCTCTTCTTTTGGAGTCGGGCAAACCAGCAAAGGGACTCGCAATGGTGTCTGTATTGGTGCTGTTGTCGGCACTGCTATGGGCGACGCTGTGAGAGAAGGAGGGCAGTCACAGGCGAACAGACCTGCAGTTTATTACGGTGATACGGCCTTTTCTCTCGACTCAACGATAGAAATGCTCGGAGATCACGTATCCCGCGTCTCAAAGCAGCTTTCAATGCTCCGAGGTGCAGCAGGGAGAGTCGTTGGGGGAGGAAGGGGGGGCAGAGAGAGAACTGAGATCTGGAAGGGGCTGATTGCCGCGAAGGAGGACAAAAGAACAGCCTCAAGGGAGGATTCTTTGAGTGCACCGATTGCTTTGAAGCTACCTGACGAACTATCGACCAATTCTCAATCCGATATGCTCATTCTTTCTACCCTGTCCTATCTTCAGTCTTTCTCCTCGTCCGCTGTCGCTGCCTCTAAATGCGTAACCTCGGCCCAGAACTCTGAAATCATCGCTCGAAGGGCTCATGAATCTGCACTTCTCTCCCTCAAACGCTGCAAAGGGGATCTCGAGCGTTTTCGCGAGTCTCACAACCCTTCCGATTCCATTGAAGGCGACCCGGATGGCTCTGATCTTGTTGCCGCCGTTTCGTCTGCCGCTTCCATAGTTCGACAGACGTCGTTGGTAATCGGGAAGGCCAAGAATGCGAAGGTTAAAATCGCCAAGAGATTTGCTTTCGACGTGAGCGGCTTTGAGGGCGTTCGGAGACGAAACCTCTGGGAGGTAGGGGTGATTTTCGCGAGGGGGGAGAGAGACGCTGCAAGGGGAGCGAGGAGAGAGTGGGAGAGGATGCTGAACGCTGTTGACGGAACGGAAGAAGAGAAAAAAGAGAGCATGATAAGGATTGGAGGAGGTAAAGACGGAGGAGGATTCGGGAAGTACCCTGAAGTCATCGAAGGGGGGAGGGGAGAAGATTTTCTGCTAGTTCTCAATGAAGAGGACAGAAAGGAAAACTTTGAAAACGCAAATGAAGACGCTAATCGCGACAACGCATATCGCGAAAATTCTACTAGCGGCATTACCTTTGGCGACAACGCGAATCCATACGAAGCTACCAGTAGCAGCACTATGTGTAACAACTATAACAATCCATCTGGGCGGACGGAGGGAAATGAAAATGTCTTCGGTGCCGATTCTGATGACGAAGATTCCGAAGGGGATGAACTCACTGCGAGTATGCAGAGCCTTGTCGAAGGAATTCTTCACTGGCCGAGCCCGCCTGATATTTTTGATGACGAGGAGGGCGATGGCAACGGAGATGAAAGTTTCGATATCGACATTGACTGAAGCAACATTAGGAAAACAGGGGGTCTTAGCAAAGGTGATGAGATTGTTTGTACCGAAATAAAAATGACAGTATGAGAATAGCAGGACTGAAGAATACCCGATTTGCTAGCAAAAACCCACCCCTCCTTTTCCTTATCAGTTATTTTCAATCCTATTTCTGCACTTCTTCGTCGACAAGCACTAAAGAATATAAAATTCATTAACAGGTGAAAAAAATTCACAAAAAGCCCTTCTTGACCCCCTTGAATCCCTTCTTGGCATCCTGGCTCCTCTCCTCCTCCTTTTCCAGCTGCTTTGCCATCTTCTCTGCATCTCTTTCCTTCCTTTTGGCATCTTCGAGGTTCTTCTGGATTTCCATTCTCCTTCGACGCTCTTGCTCAGCCTTCATATTAGCTAATTCTTGTTGTTGCAGCTGCGCAGCCTGGGCGCGCTGAGCGACTGCCACTTCTTCCTGTTGCTTCTGCTTCAGCATTTGATGGTATCTCGCAGCTTGACTCCAGATTTGATCAGACCACCCTGGTTCGATCTCCTCTGCCTCCAACTTGACCTCATCGACCTCTTCTGTAAGTCTGGTCTCTGCAACCTTGAATGATCGCCACTGAGCCTTGCTGCACATGTTCCGCTGGTGAAGCCGGTTCATGGCACCGCCCTCTTTTTGCATAAAATGAATTATTGGGACGATAGATATAGCCCGCTTCATTAGCGCCTGCCCCATTTTCCTCCCAGGTGTTTCAGTCTTCTCCTTGCTTGGTTCCCCCTGACCCGGAACCCACCCCTGGTTTATCGCAGCCTTCTTCACCTCATAGAACTCTTCGATAGTAGGCGGCAACTTAAAGTTGAATTGCGATCCCTCCAGGTCTTCAAAAAAGGCGAATTTTTTCTTTTCAGCTTGGTGCTTGCGGTACATATAGTAAATTGTCAGGCCTCCAAAGGTCAAAATAACAACAAAGAAGATAAAAAAGCTAAAGGTTGGAAGTGATAGCACGTCAATAAAATGTGTGAGTGCGTGATTGCGGCGTTGGAATGGGATGGATGAATGAGAATGAATGAATGGTTGTCTATGGCATCATGACTATGTGTCGGCACAGTTTGGTAGGTACATCAGTCATCACTGTGGTGTACCATCAAGCATCAGACCCGAGCCCCACAGTGATAAGCCCCTACCACCCACCTGAAGTCGCCGCTCGTACTATTGAACACCTCTCCTTTTTCATCCCCGCCCATTGAATCCTCCCCCATCCCTTCCCCTGCAGGACCTCCCTCAGCTCCAGGGTCAAATGTCTCTTCTGGCATAGATGTAGCACCGTCGGGGTCAATCGTGGTTTCGGACGCCATTTTCGACCAGTGGGCGGTGACCAGTGTAGGACCCGAGTATATAAAATAAGGATGTGGTCTCCTGTTTCAGCTGCTCTGTTTTTTGTCGCTTCCCAGCTATTTTGCGCATTTCCTTCTGGATTTTAAGCTTTTTTTCTGAAATTTAGTAGTTTCTGGTTCCTAAACCATCCAATTCTACCTCAAAATGTCCATAGTTGTGACAAATATCCCCCCAGTAGAGACGAAGGAGCTCCTCCTTCCGTCTCTTTCTGCATACTTTGCGCAGAGCTCTCTCTGCCTCAAACCTTCCCATGTCACGTATAAACCGAACTCAACGAGCGTCTTTGTAAAGATAGACGGCGGAAAAAGTGAAATAAGGAAGGTCTGCGGATTTTTAGATGGTGGTGAGTTCAGGGGACGGAGGGTCCGTGTTCGGAAGTTTGATGAACGTAAGGGGAATAGAGCTGGAAATTCGTTCGGTGGCGGGGGAGGAGGCTTCGGCGAGTGGCAGGGAGAGGGAACCGGGTCCATGATCAAGAAGAGCAACAAAAAGCGGGGAGGTTCAGGCAAAAAAAAGACGTCAGCAGGAGCCATGGCTGCTACACAGAATTCATCATCAGGAGCAAAAGGAGACGAGTCCACGTCTTTAAGTGCACCAGCAGCTCCCATAGATGAAAGGGCAATGACCAAAGACGACAAAGACGACAAAGACGACAAAGACGACAAAGACGACAAAGACGACCGTATAATGGACATTTCAGAGGGAATCCGAGATATAATTGCAGAAACGATGGATGACGCCGAGCCTGATGAGCAGTGCGCTGCAATAGCCTCAATGGCCGCCACCACCTTTCTTGCCAATATTCTGGCGGGAAATAGCGATGAGACGATTAAGGGTGTCATGATTGGCGACGACGACCAAAACAACGGCGAGAGTAATACAAATAATACTTTGGATGATAGCGACTCCATTGAGGGTTTCAATAAGCGGTGCGGGATGCCCATGGCTGAGCTAATGGAAGCTTACGGCGAATTCGAGCCATTGAGCAATATAAATATGATTCCACCTCCTGCGCCGACGTCCACGCGACCTGTCACGGAGAAAAAGACGAAGAAACAGGATAGCGACGCGGAGCGCTTCCCGAACTCTGTTCTGAATCCCAACGGATTGGCTCCAATTCACTTCAAAATTGTATCCTTTGGCTACACATACGGTGTTCCCTCGACCCCGAAAGGGTTTAGCTCTTCTACTCCTCTCCCACCCTTCGACATTCGCGATTCAGTGCCGAAAACTGAGAAGGGGCTGATGCGGTTCTCAGGGTTCAATTCCAAGGTGAAATCGGCGTTGCTGAGAAATAGGAACGAAGAGGCCGAGGATGGAAAGAGAGAGGACACAAAAACATGGAAGGTGATTAAGGACATCGGCAGGAGAATTTTTGAGGCTTTCGCCGAGGCCGAGGAGAGGGGCGCGGGTTGGACTCAGCCGCTGAGCTGTGAAGTTCATATTGGCAGTGATTTCGGCCGACACAGGAGCATCGTGATTGTGGAGGCGGTTGCCGTCTGTGTGAGGCGGTTGTTGCGGGAAAACGAGGGAAAGAGGTTGTCAGTAAAATGTAGTGTATCAACTGCGCACCGAGATATCGACAGAGAACACAAGAAAGAAGCATATGGAAAGAAGGAGAAGAGGGAGGACGATGATTGGTGATTGATTGTAGGGGGGAAAAATAAAATAGAATAATGGACTTTCTTTTTTGTTGTCGGCAAAATCTACCTCATGTTTTGCACAAAACTTCTGTACGAACAACATACTTAGTACCCGACTCAACACCACTCCCTTCGTGCAGGAGCGCTCCTTTCGTGTCCCCGTGAGGGAAAACAAGGGCACTGCCAGACATCGGTGTCACACCTCGCCGGTCTAATACTCCTACTTTCTCTCCGTTCGGAGCGTAAAACTTTGTCTCCCCGCCGGTAAAATCCTCATTTAGGTATATAAGAAAGGTAAACCTAGAGAGTCGATCCCCGTAACTATCGTAGACATAGTCGCCGTCGGAGCTCAGGCCAGAGCCCGGCCATGCCCCATCGATGTGAGGTCGATACGTCGCACCTTTGACATACCTGTAACAGCGAAAGCGTCGATTCAAACCCACCGGATTATATTCTCGCGGAATCAAGTGCTCACAGCGCTGCCAGAGTACATCATGATCCTTCTGGTCAAGCAGATAAACAAAAGCATGAGCCAAAATTGAATTTTTGTCATTGATAGGGGCATCTGGAGCAAAACCAAGTTTGCTCCCGACCCTAATAAGATCGAATGCTTCATTTGTCGTCATCAAGTTATTAATCATGAAAGGCGCGTCAGCAGCATCAGCTCCATTATCATATGAAAAAGGCCCAGCAATTGAATTTGTTCCGAGTGCTTCATTGTTCCTTGTGTCGAAGAGGTGAGCCTTCTCGTCGCTACACCAAATGCTTATCGGGTACTGATTTTCTGGAACGCGATCCTTCCCCTCTTGAGCGAGACAGACGCGAAAGCTACCACGCTCGAAACCAATTGGGTCAGAGTCATGAAAATCTATATCCCTTACAACTTCCCTTTCACTAGCTCTCCAAGAAGGGATCTCACGGATAGCTCCCTGAGCTAATTCTTGAACACCTTCACTGTTATGGGTGCGAATGAGACCAATCTGATTCGGTGCCGACTTTCGAAGAATCATATCTAGAACCGTGAGGCAGGTACTCTCCATCGACAACGTTTGCGAATCAAGATGACCAAACACCCCATCACATTCTCTCACCCAGCGCTGCACAGATCCAAGCTTCGGAGTTGCCGTCAAGGAAGTAAGCAATTCGATTGCTTCTCCCCAGGAGGCCTCTTTGAGGGCGCGACAGATCCTTTCGTGCGTGCTGCCGCTGATGCTGCTGCTGCTGCTGTTCTTTTTGTTGTCAATAATTAGCCCAGCATTCAGCAGATTATACAACTCAGCTCTCAAGGGTTTCAACCTTTTGGAGAAGAACTCGTCCCTCCTATCTGGACATGCTAAAGCTTTCAGAGTACCGACAGTGATCTGCAGTTCATCGTCGTCAATGGAGAGCGAATCGTCGTCAATGGAATGGGTGAGGGGCATTGATGCTGTGGCGGCTGCAAGTTTTCTCTTTTTTCGATTTTTCCCGGATTTACCCATCGGTAGATACTTGGCGAGACAAAATTGTGGAAAGCGTTTCAACAATAGGGTTTTTTTTTGGCATAATTGTAAATTTTCCTCAATATATCTCTTCCCAACAATTCTTGCCCTTATTGCTTCCCCTGCCACTACTGATGTCCTTACATATGCTGCAACCACACGAAGAAGAGGACAGCGACGAAATGAGTAGCGCGGAAGAACACAGCAGTGAAGGAGAAGAGGGTGAACATTTCAGCAGTGAGGATGACAGCGAATTGGAAAACAGCAGCGAGGAAGAAAGCAGTGAAGGAGAAGAAGCAGAACCCCAAGAGATCGTCATTGACGAGGACGTTGACAACCAGATCCGGTCCGGAGCTCTCCGTAAGCGTTTACAGGACAGATCACTTGGTGAAGGAACCATCACCCTCATCATCAGGGACCCCAATATCACAATCATCGGGGATATGAATCTTGATT